>ERZ773188.519-NODE-519-length-47446-cov-4.789686_pt1 | contig 47446 bp, 36 predicted proteins | sample MGYA00581011_ERZ773188 | MGnify/ENA primary metagenome ERZ773188 (study PRJEB29015, sample SAMEA2737798) | human gut metagenome | biome: human gut; feature: human-associated habitat; material: faeces | place: China | collected 2012 ...
ACGCTGGCAGCGCTCGAGCAGGCCAACAGCACGCTCGACACCCTGAACGTCGCGTTGGCCGAAACCCGTCGCACGGCAAATGCCATCGCGCAGCAGCAGACGACCGACGCCGCCGTAGAGCAGCAGCGCTACCTGACCATTGCGCGCGAGTTCTCGCAGGCCGGCGACCGTATGGATGACCTGCGCCGCGAGACGGCCCAACAGCTTGGCGCCAACCGCGAAGGCATCGAGCATCGCCTGGACAAGGTGCGCGAGACGGTCGATGCTCAGCTGGGCGCCATCCGCAAAGACAACAACGTGCAGCTCGACCAAATGCGTGCGACGGTGGACGAGAAGCTCTCGCGCACGCTCAACGACCGACTGTCGGCATCGTTTAAGCAGGTGAGCGACCAGCTCGAGGCCGTGTACAAGGGCCTGGGCGACATGCAGTCCATCGCCACCGGCGTGGGCGACCTTAAGCGCGTGCTGGGCAACGTGAAGGCGCGTGGCATTTTGGGCGAGGTGCAGCTGGGTGCAATTCTGGCGGACATCCTTACACCCGACCAGTATCTGGAAAACGTCGCCACCAAGCCCGGCGCCTCGGAGCGCGTTGAGTTTGCCGTCAAGCTGCCGGTGGACGAGGGCGACCCCGTGCTGCTGCCGATTGACTCCAAGTTTCCGGGCGACGCGTACGAGCACTTGCTCGACGCGCAGGAGTCGGGCGATGCGGAGACCGTGGCGGCTGCGCGCAAGACGCTCGACACCATGGTCAAGCGCGAGGCTAAAGACATCTGCGAAAAGTACCTGAGTGTGCCGGCAACGACCAACTTTGGCATCATGTTCGTGCCGTTTGAGGGGCTATACGCCGAGATCGTCAGCCGCTCCGGGCTTATCGAGACCCTGGGCCGCGACTATCACGTCAACGTTGCCGGCCCCAGCACCATGGCCGCCATTCTCAACAGCCTGCAGATGAGCTACCAGACGTTTAGGCTGCAAAAACGTACCGACGACGTACTGCGCGTGCTCTCCGCCGTCAAGGCCGAGCTGCCGCGTTATCAGGCGGCGCTGCGCCGCGCCCAGCAGCAGATCGAGACCGCGGGCAAAACGGTCGAGGGCATCATTACCACGCGCACCAACGTCATGGAGCGCAAACTCAAGGACATCGACGCGCTGGAAGACGCGCGGGAGGCCGACGCGATTTTGGGCTTGGAGTCCGCAGGCCTGCCCGCAGACCAAGAGGACGAGGACTAGCCGAAAAGCGGCGGGGCGCCAGCGTGGACGCGGGGCGCGGGCGCTTTTCGCATTGCACTTGCCTAAAGCGCACTTTAATGTGCAACAATGGCCTTTCGCCCTATCAGACGCGAAAGGAAGCCCATGTCTCAGAGAAGCACCAGTCCGCTCAAGCGTTCCACCGTGCGCCGCACGCTGCAGCGTTTTTGGGACGTCACGCGCACGCAGCCGTTGATCGTCTTTCTCTCGGTGTTCTCGTCGGCGGGCTACATCTTTTTGCTCACGTTTGCCAACACCTACGTGATGGCCCTCATCGTCGACCGCGTCCAGGCCGGCCCCGTGGCAGGCGACCAGGTGTTTGAGGTCTTTGGTCCTTACATTCTGGCGCTCGTGCTCGTTAACCTGGTAGGCCAGATCCTCTCCAAGCTGCAGGACTACACCGTCTACAAGCTCGAGATCGCGGCCAACTATCACCTGGCGCGCCTGTGCTTTGATACGCTCTCCAACCAATCTATGACATTTCACACCAGTCGCTTTGGCGGATCGCTCGTCAGCCAGACGAGCCGTTTTATGAGCGGCTACACGGGCTTGGTCGACGTGACGGTGTATTCGCTTATCCCCACTATCACTTCGGTGGTCTGCACGGTGGCGGCGCTCGCCCCGGTGGTGCCCACATTTACCGTGATCCTGGTGGGCATTATGGTCATCTACATCGCGTTTGTCTGGCTTATGTACAAGCGCATCATGCCGCTTTCGGCCGCGACGTCCGCCGCGCAGAACAAGCTGTCGGGCGTGCTTTCCGACGCGGTCACGAACATTCTGGCCGTCAAGACCTGTGGGCGCGAGGACTTTGAGCGCGACCTGTTCGATACCGCCGACCGCGCCGCACGCGATGCCGAAACGGTTTCGATGCACGCCATGATGCAACGCAACTTTACGACTTCGGGCCTTATCGTCATCACCATGGCTGTGGTGAGCGTGTTCGTGGCGGGCGGCAACGCGTGGTTTGGCATCTCGGCCGGCGCGCTCGTCATGATCTTTACCTATACGTACAACCTCACTATGCGTCTGAACTACGTGAGCTCCATGATGCAGCGCATCAACCGCGCGCTCGGTGATGCGGCCGAGATGACGCGTGTGCTGGACGAGCCGCGTCTGGTGGCAGACGACGAGAACGCCCCCGAGCTCAAAGTGACCGAGGGCGCGATTGATTTTGAGCACCTGAGCTTTGCATACCGTGACGCCGCGGCGGGCGAGAGCGTGTTCAACGACCTGACGCTCCATGTGGCGGCGGGCCAGCGCGTGGGTCTGGTGGGCAAATCGGGCTCGGGCAAGACGACGCTCACCAAGCTGTTGCTGCGCCTGGACGACGTGCAGGGCGGCCGTGTGCTCGTGGACGGTCAGGACGTTTCGCGCTGCACGCAGCAGAGCCTGCGCCGCCAGGTTGCCTACGTGCCGCAGGAGGCGCTGCTGTTCCACCGCTCCATTCGCGAGAATATCGCCTACGGCCGCCCCGACGCCACCGACGAGCAGATTCGCGAGGCCGCGCGCCTGGCCAATGCCCTGGAGTTTATCGACCGATTGCCCCGTGGCTTTGACACCATGGTGGGTGAGCGCGGCGTCAAGCTCTCGGGCGGCCAGCGTCAGCGCGTGGCTATCGCCCGCGCCATCCTAACCGACGCGCCGATTCTAGTGCTCGACGAGGCGACCTCTGCCCTCGACAGCGAGTCCGAGGCGCTGGTGCAGGAGGCACTCGAAAACCTGATGCGCGGGCGCACCTCCATTGTGGTGGCGCATCGCCTGTCCACCGTGGCGGCGCTCGATCGCATCGTGGTGCTGGCGGACGGCGAGATTGTCGAGGACGGTACGCATGCGCAGCTTGTCGAGGCAGGCGGCGAGTATGCGAGCCTGTGGGGCCGCCAGACCGGCGCATTTTTGGAGGCTTAAGGCCCCCGTACGTGGGACAATCGTTTCCGTGAAGTTATGTTTCTGCCGAGCCGAGGAGTCGTTATGCCACGCGAGACCAATGCCGCCAAACGCGAGCGCGCCGTTGAGGTGTGCGAGCGCCTCAACCGTCGCTATGGCCCGGTTGAGTGCTTTTTGGACCACGAGAATCCCTTTAGGCTGCTCATCGCGGTGCTGCTCTCGGCGCAGACGACCGATGCACAGGTCAACAAGGTGACGCCGCGGCTGTTTGCCCAGTGGCCCACGCCCGAGGCCATGGCGGGGGCGAGCGTGGCCGATGTGGCCGACACCATTAAGTCACTCGGCTTTTATAAGAGCAAGGCCAAGCACGCCGTGGAGGCCGCGCAGATGATCGTTGCCGATTACGGCGGCGAGGTGCCGGCCGACATGAAGGAGCTCGTCAAGCTACCGGGTGTGGGGCGCAAAACGGCGAACATCGTGCTCAACGTGGGGTTTGGCATTGTCGAGGGCATCGCGGTCGATACGCACGTCAACCGCATCGCGCACCGCCTGATGCTGAGCCCCAAGACGCATGCCAAAGAGCCGCTCAAGACCGAGCAAGATCTGCTCAAGATTTTGCCGCACGAGTATTGGGAGTCGGTCAACCACCAGTGGATCACCTTTGGCCGCGAGATCTGCGACGCTCGCAAACCTAAGTGCGACGAGTGCCCGCTGGCAGATTTGTGCCCCAGCGTGCGCGTAGCGGGGTAGGGCGGAACGCATCTTCGTCTGGCGTTTTTTGCGGGGCTGGGTTTGCCCTTGAGCCGGAGTCCTCTCCATGCGCTACCATGACAGACAATGTATTTGACGTACGACCCGCCGAGCTTGCCCCGGCGGGCTTTTGGCGTTGCGATGCCGGAGGAACAGCATGCTCATTCACCGTATAGCCGCGCAGCTCTACACTGCCGAGGCGCTGCAGACCGTCGAGGCCGGACTCGATGCCGGCGAGGACGTGACGCTGGCCGTGTCGCAGTCGGGCCGCACGCTTATGGCGGCCGCCCAGTTTGCGCGCCGTCCGCGCCCGACGGTCTACATTGTGAGTGGCGAGGATGCGGCCGATCGCGCCGCGCGCAGCCTTGCCGCCTACGTGGGCCTGGCGCACGTGTGCCGTTTTCCCGAGCGCAAGGACTACCCCTGGCGCGAGCAGGCGCCCGACGACGCCGTGGTGGCGCAGCGCTGCGAGGCCCTGGGACGCATCGTGCGCGGGGACAACTGCATCATGGTCGCCTCGGCCCGCGCACTGCTGCGCTGCGTGCCGCCGGTCGAGAGCCACTACTGGGAGTCCACGACCTTTGCGGTGGGCGAGGAGATTCCTTTTGACGAGGTGCCGCATCGCCTGGTGGGCATGGGCTACACCAATGCCGGCGCCGCTGATGCGCCCGGTCTGTTCCGCATTCACGGCGACACCGTCGAGGTGTTCCCCGCACAAGAGAAAGCGCCCGTGCGCATTGAGTTCTTTGGCGACGAGATTGACCGCATCCGCCGCATGGTGAGCTCCACGGGCCAGACCATCGGCAACGAGGACAGCATCGAGATCTTCCCCTGTCGCGAGCTGGCGCTCACCGACGAGGCCGTTCACAACATGCATGTGGCGCTCTATCGCGCCAGCCAGGACGACAGCAAACTGGCGGCGCTGCTCGAGATGGTGGATGCGCGCATCGTCACGCCCGAGCTCGACCGCTTTTTGCCGGTGATGTACGGCCAGACCGTGAGCCCGCTGTCGCACGTGAGCGGCAAGGCGCTCGTGGTGCTGTCCGAGCCGCGCTCGCTGTTCGACGACTGTCTGCGCGCCTACGAGGATATCGAGGCGCGTGCCGGCGAGGCAGGGATTGACCGCCTGGATGGTCTGTACGTGCGTGCCCAACAGCTCGATTTTGGTGCCCAGCAGCGCCTGAACTATGTGAGCCTCATCCGTGCCGGTGGTGCGGTGACGGCCGAGCTCAAGATTGAGCAGCCTGCCATCGCAGGCTCGGACAACCGTTTTATGACGCGCATCCAGGAGGTCGTGGGCAAGCGCTATGCCTGCGTGTTTGCCATCCCCGACCGCGGTGCGCGCGAGTCGATGGAGCTCACCTTTGGCGACGAGGGCATAACCTTTGAGGAGTCACTGACGGCCGCGCCCGAAAACGCCGGTGTTATCGGTGACCGTGTACGCGTGGCGGCGGCGGATTCTGCCGACCGTGCCGCCCGCCAGGAGGCCCATGCTTCCATTCGCGAGCGCAAGGCCGACGCGCTTAACGCCCGCTCGCTCGAGGCGGGTGCCGCCCAGGCTGCCGCCGGTGTCGCCGTGCCCACCATCTCGCGCGGACGCGTGACCTTTGTCGATGCCGCTCTGCCGCAGGGCGTGGTGGTGCCCGATGCCAACCTGGCCGTGTTCTCGATCGCCGACCTCAACGCCCGCATGGATGCCAATCGCGCGCGCAGCCGCCGCAAGGTTGACATTACGCAGATCACCTTCCCGTTTAAGCCGGGCGACTACGTGGTGCACGCAACGCATGGCATCGCGCTCTTTAGCGAGATCGCGCGCCAGGAAGTGGGCGGCAAGGAGCGCGACTACTTTTTGCTGGAATATGCCGACGGCGACAAGCTCTACGTGCCGCTGGAGCAGGTCGACCGCATTACGCGTTATGTTGGCCCCGACGGTGACAAGCCACGCCTGACCAGGCTTAACACCGCCGACTGGACGCGTGCCACCAATAAGGCGCGCAAAAACGCCAAAAAGCTGGCGTTTGACCTAGTCGATTTATATACGCGCCGCTCGTCGATTACTGGTATCGCCTGTCCGCCCGATACGCCCGAGCAGATCGAGATGGAGGAGAGCTTTCCCTACGACGAGACGCGCGACCAGCTGGAGGCTATCGCCGACATCAAGGCCGACATGGAGGCGCCCAAGCCCATGGACCGCCTGCTCTGCGGCGACGTGGGCTTCGGCAAGACCGAGGTCGCCCTGCGCGCGGCCTTTAAGTGCGTGGACTCCGGCCGCCAGGTCATGGTGCTCTGCCCCACGACCATTCTGGCCCAGCAGCACTACGAGACGTTCTTTGAACGCTTTGCCCCGTTTGGCCTTGAGGTCGAGGTTCTCAGCCGCTTCCGTACGCCGGCGCAGCAAAAGCGCGCACTCAAGGCGTTTGCCGAGGGCGCGATTGACGTGCTTATCGGCACGCACCGCCTGCTTTCGGCCGATGTGAACCCCAAGAACCTGGGCCTGGTGATCATCGACGAGGAGCAGCGTTTTGGCGTGCAGCACAAGGAGCAGCTCAAAAACCTGCGCGAGCAAATCGACGTGCTCACGCTCTCGGCAACGCCTATTCCGCGAACCATGCAGATGGCCACGAGCGGCGTGCGCGACATGAGCCTGATCACCACGCCGCCGACCGGGCGTCGTCCCGTCATTGTGCACGTGGGGGAGTACGACCCCGACGTGGTGAGTGCGGCGATTCGTCTGGAGGTGGGCCGCGGCGGACAGGTGTATTACGTGTCCAATCGCGTCAAGACTATCGACGACGCCGTGGCGCGCGTGCACGAGGCCGCGCCCGAGGCGCGCGTGGGCGTGGCGCACGGCAAGATGAGCCCGCGCGAGGTCGAGGACGTGATGATCGAGTTCGCGACCAAAAAGATCGACGTGCTCATCGCCACGACCATCGTGGAGAGCGGCATCGACAACGCGACCGCCAACACACTGATCATCGAAGACTCGCAGCGTCTGGGTCTGGCACAGCTTTACCAGCTTAAGGGCCGCGTGGGCCGCTCGGCCACGCAGGCATACGCGTACTTTATGTTCCCCGGCGAGCTGCCACTTACCGAGGAGGCAACGGCACGCCTGACTGCACTTTCCGAGTTCCAGGACCTGGGCAGCGGCATGCGCATCGCCATGCGCGACCTGGAGATCCGCGGCGCCGGCTCGCTTATGGGCGCCGAGCAGCACGGCAACCTGTCGAGCGTGGGCTTTGACCTGTTTACGCAGATGCTGGGCCAGGCCGTGGCAGAGGCACGCGGTGACGACGATGCCGGCGTGGAGGCGACGAGCGTGGGCATTAACCTGCCGGCCGACTACTTCTTGTCCGAGGAGTACCTGCCGGCGGTGGATCAGCGCGTGCTCGTGTACCGTAAGCTCGCAGCGGCCGAGGACCTGGAGAGCATCGATGAGGTGCAGGAAGAGACCGAGGCCGCGCATGGCGAGCTGCCGTTGGCGGGACTCAACCTGTTCAACCGCGCGCGCATCCGTATTCGCGGCGAGCGCCTGGGGCTCGAGAGCGTCACGCTCAGCGGTGGGCGTATCACGTTTTTGGGCGTCGACGTGCCCAAGAAGGTGGCCTTTGAACTAAAGACCCGCTATGGCGCGGTGAACTTTCCCAAGAGCCGCAAGCTGTCGGTGCCCTACAAGGCGGGCGCCGGTGTGGGCAGCGGCCTGGGCCGCGGTCTCGACGCCAACGACGAGGCCGGTCCCGTGGCAGCAGCCCTCATGCTGCTGCAGCAGCTGGGTGCCAGCGATGATGAATAACAGGTAGGTGGCTTGGCGGGACAAGGATTCTTTGCCCCGCCACGTTGCAGGTTGAAAACTTCGCCCGATGGAAAGGAAAGCATGTTCGGGTACATCTACAAGAAAGACGCCGCCGCTATCGCGGTCGTTCTGTGCCTTTGTCTGGGCGTGGGCAGCTTCTTCGATTACCAGATCTCGAGCGCGCTGTTCAACATCGCCAGCATGTACGGCCGCTTTATCGAGGCCGCCGGCGAGCTGCCGTTTGAGCTGACGGCGAGCGTCGCAGGCGTTATGCTCGTACGCGCGGTGCGTCCCGACTCCAGGGGGAGCAAATGGCTCGCCGTGCTGGGCGTTCTGGTCAACGTGGGCCTGGTCGGCTACGAGATCGTTTCGTCCCTGCGGGTTGGCGGCAAACTCATCGTGGTTCAGTTGGTGCTGACGTTTGTGCTGGTCATCGCGGCCAACCTTGTCGTCTATCGCCTCACGCGCGACACCGACTCCGACGATCTCACGCGCTGGGCGTTGATGGTGCTTGCCGTGTGGGTCGCTCAGGCCATTATCCTCAACGTGATCGTCAAGCCGCTGTGGTCGCGCCCGCGCATGCGCGTGATCGAGGTGACGCAGGGGCTCGATTTTCAGCCGTGGTGGGTGATCGGTAACCCCGATAAGTGGAGCTATATCGCCGCCGGCGTGATCAAAGACGGTTTTAAGTCGTTTGCGAGCGGACACACGGCGCACGCGGCGATCGGCCTTATGCTCGCCGGGCTTCCCGCGGCGGCCTTTAAGGAAAAGCCGTCGCGCCGCCGCGTGGTCTTTTGGGCAGCGGCTGTGATTGCGGCGCTCGTCGCCTTTGGTCGCATCGTGATCGGTGCGCACTTTTTGAGTGACGTGAGCTGCGGTTTTGCCCTGGTGCTGGCCCTTGAGTGCCTTGCCGCGCGCATTGCCTATCCGGACGGCGTACAATAGCTGCGTTTGAATCATCGGGCCCGTGCCCGGCTAGAGAGGATTACCATGCTCGCGTTCAACAATGACTATTCTCACGGCGCACATCCGGCAGTGCTGCAGGCGCTCGTCGACACCAATATGGAGCCGCAGCCCGGCTACGGTACCGATGCACACACCGAGCGTGCCAAGCAGCTGATCCGCGAGGCCTGCCAGGCGCCCGATGCCGACGTATTTTTCCTGGTAGGCGGCACACAGGCCAACGCGACGGTGATTGACATGCTGCTTGCGCCCTACGAGGGCGTCGTTGCAGCCGAGACCGGCCACGTTGCCTGCCACGAGGCGGGTGCCATCGAGTTTGGCGGCCACAAGGTGCTTACCATTCCCGGCTACGAGGGCAAGATGCATGCCGAGGATCTCGACAGCTATATCCAGGTGTTTTACGAAAACGAGAGCTACGAGCACACGGTGTTCCCAGGTGCCGTGTACGTGAGCCTATCGACCGAGTACGGCACGCTGTACTCCGCCGCCGAGCTTGCGGCGATTCATGCGGTGTGCCAGAAGCGCCAGATTCCGCTGTTTGTGGATGGCGCCCGTCTGGCCTATGCGCTGGCGGCCGATGAGTGCGACATTACCCTGCCCGAGCTGGCGCAGCTGTGCGACGTGTTCTACATCGGCGGCACCAAGTGCGGCGCGCTCTGCGGCGAGGCTGTGGTGTTCTGCGGCATGCACGCTCCGGCTCACCCCATTCCGCGCATTAAGCAGCACGGCGCGCTGCTTGCCAAGGGCCGCCTGACGGGCGTGCAGTTTGAGGCACTCTTTACCGACGGCCTGTATTTTGAGATTGGTCGCCAGGCGATCGAGACGGCTCAGGCGCTTCGTCGAGTGCTGCACGAGCGCGGCTACCAGTTCTTCTTGGAGACGCCGACGAATCAGCAGTTTGTGATTCTGCCCAACGAGGACATGGCCCGCATTCGCGAGCACGCCTCGATCGAGTACTGGGAAAAGTACGACGAGACCCATACGGTGGTGCGCTTTTGCACCAGCTGGGCCACGACGCAGGAGGACATCGACGCGTTGGCGGCTGTCCTGTAGCTTGATGCAATGACGAGGGCCGTCCTACGCCTGGGTTTGGCGCAGGGCGGCCTTTACTTTTGAGGGAGAGGGGTTGTATGCCCGAGATGTCCGAGCCGACGATTCGCCTGGCGACGCCCGATGATGCGCCGGCGCTGCTTGCCATCTATGAGCCGTATGTGCGCCAGACGGCGATTACCTGCGAATACGAGGTGCCGAGCGTTGAGGAGTTCGCCGGGCGCATCGAGCGCACACTCAAGCGCTATCCGTATCTGGTGATGGAGCTGGATGGGCGCCCAGTGGGCTATGCCTATGTGAGCCCGCTTAACAGCCGCGAGGCATACGACTGGTCGGTCGAGACGTCGATCTACCTGGCACGCGATGTGCGCCATGGCGGGCTGGGTCGCAAGCTGCACGACGCGCTCAAGCAGTGCTTGGTCGCGATGGGCATCACCAACATGTGCGCGCTCATTGCCGTGCCGCACGACAATGACGACGAGTATCTGACGCACAACAGTCAGGATTTCCATGCCCATATGGGGTATCGCCTGGTGGGCGCCTTCGATCGCTGCGCTCAAAAGTTCGGCCGCTGGTACGACATGTGCTGGATGGAGCTGGTCCTAGCCGAGCGCACACCCAACCAACCCAAGCCAACCTGGTTTCCCGCACTTGTCGTCCAAGGTTTCAAACCTACCATATAGGGACAGGTTTTTGGCTGTCTTGCGGTATCAAATCGCCGCAAGAAGTGCAGCGTTCGTACGCTATTTTGACCTGAATCGTCCCTTCGGGACGCCTTGCGAGCTAAGTGAGTAGACTTTTTGGCGCAAAGCGAGCACAAAGCGTATCTGTTTTAGTAAAACCGCAGGTCACGGAGGCGGCTGTTTTGGGTGTGCTCGGCAGGTCGCGAAAAGTCTACTCACTTAGGTTTACGGTGCTGGATATTCTGAGCAGGAACAGTTGAGCTTGGACGGCGCGTATTGCCAGGCGATGCCGGCACTTGCGCCATGCTGGCTTGAGATTTAATAAAAACCGCAGGTAAAACGTTTATTAGGTACATTTTGCCTCGTTTGGTGCGCTAGCCGATGGGCTCGGTGTATTTGGCGCGGTCGGTGCGTTGGATACGCTTGGAGACATGGAGCGGGCGGCCGTCGGTGTCGTAGACGTAGTCGGTGATCAGGATCAGCGCCTGCCCGCGCTCAACGTTGAGCAAAAACGCCTCGTTTTGTGAGGCATAGCACACCTCAAAGGTCTTATGTCCCTGTGCCGGCGCGCGATGGAATTCTTGGCGCAGCGTGGCGTAGAGCGAACCGTTGATATCGCGATCGATGAGCGACCCAAAGCTTGGCGGCAAATAGGTGGTCTCCAGGCACAGCGGCGCATCGTCCAGGTAACGCAGGCGGACAAGTTTGACAAGCTTGCTGCCCACGCTAGCGTCAAAGAACTTGGCCACGCTGCCCATTGCTTTGGCAAAGCCCGAGTCCACCGTGCGCGTGGTGGGCTTCATGCCCTGGCCCTGGACCTGTGCCGTGTAGCTCGAAAACACCAGGTTGTTCTCGTGGAGCGCTGGCGTTTCGGCCACAAAGGCGCCGCGCCCGCGCTCGGTACGAATCAGGCCCTCGTCAACTAACACCTTAAGCGCGTGGCGCACGGTGCTGCGCGAAAGCCCCGATTCGTCCATGAGTTCCATCTCGGACGGCAGCTTGTCTCCGCGTGCGTAGATGCCGGCGGCGATGCGGTCACGCAGCGTACCCGCCAGACGCTCGTATTGGGCCAAGTTCTTTTTCGACGAAGTGCTCATGCGAACAATCTGTATCTAACCTGTATGCTTACTGAACCAAGCATGTATCCAACATGACAACAAAACCGCTGATAATGGATTGCCGAAAACTTTACCAGCAAAATATCTAAGACAAATATAGCATACAACTAGTCGACATAACCAAAACATGTATGTAACTTGTATGCCATCAAGAGCATCAAACGAGAAGAAAGGCTGATGCACGATGACTACTCAGGAACAGGTTAAGGACGTCGTCTCTCAGGTTTTGGCTGACAAGGCAGACAAGGGCGGCATCAAGCGCGTCGTGTGGATTGGCGCCGGCGGATCCAACGGCGGCAACTATCCTGCCCAGTACTTTATGGAGCACGAGGCCACGCAGGTCGTGAGCTCCAGCTACACCAGCAACGAGTTCGTGCACGCCACCCCGGCCTACGTCAACGAGAACACCCTGGCCGTCGTCGTGTCCATGCGCGGCACCAAGGAGACCATCGTCGCCGCCCAGGTCGCCAAGGACCACGGCGCCAGCACCATCGCCATCTATGTTGACGAGTCTGGCCTCACCGAAGTCTGCGACTACAAGATCCAGTACGACAGCCTTGCCATCGACGAGTCCTGCATGGGCCGCACCAACTCCGCCGTCGTGACCATGATCGCCATGGAGCTCACGCAGCAGACCGAGGGCTATGCCGAGTACGAGACCGCTATGGCCGCGTTCGACTTGGTCGACCCCATCTATCGCAAGGCCGTCGAGTACACCCGTCCGCTCGCTGCTAAGTGGGCCGAGCAGAACGCCGACAAGCCCTGCATCAACGTCATGGCCCAGGGCCCGCTCTTTGGTGCCGCCTACGTCTTTAGCATCTGCAACGTGCAGGAGATGCTGCAGATCGACTCCTGCACCATCAACACCTGCGACTTCTTCCACGGCCCCTTCGAGATCCTGGACAAGCGCACCTCGCTGTTCCAGCTCATCAGCGTCGGCCGCAGCCGCTGCAACGACGAGCGCGGCATCCGTTTCGTCAACCAGTACGGTGGCGATCGCGTCTATCAGCTCGACGCCAAGGAGCTTGGCCTCAACGACATCAAGGACAGCGTGAGCGAATACTTCAACCACCTGATCTTTGCCCCGATCCTCAACAACGTCTACATGCGTGCGCTCTCCGCCGTCACCCACAAGGATTACATGACGCGCCGTTACATGTGGAAGCTGGATTACTAAGGGATAGAGCGGCCTAACAGCCCAATACCCCTCATGAGTTGCGGTGGAATAGTTCCTGTTTGGGAGCGTGAAGCCTCTGTTTGAGAACTATTTCACCGCAACTGCTAGAGCGGCACTTGGGGACGTTCCCTTTCTGCCGGCACCTGCGACACTCCTTGTTTCAAGAGATTTCCCGTTCGCCGATTTGTGTCTTGAAAAATGTATATAACGACTATAACGTAGTATGAAACATATTGGAAACAATACCGAGGAGGCTGCGTTGAAGAGGAGCAATCTGGGCTATGTGCTGGTGCTGATCGCCGCGCTTATGTGGGGCAGCATCGGAATCTTTGTAAACGGCATCTCGGCCATGGGCGTTACGTCCCAGAGTATGGCTGCCTTTCGCTTGTTGGTCGGAGCGCTTATCTTGGCGCCGGTCCTGATGTTTATGGGCTGCCGTTCGGGTGAGGGGTCTACCGTGGCTCAGGGTCCGCTGGCCCTGTTCAAGGCAAGCCCTAAAGAGCTTGTTTCCTGCGCGCTTGTCGGTATCGTCGGTTTGGCCGCCGCCAACACTTGCTATTACGAGTGTATGGGCGAGGTGGGCATGTCCACGGCCTCAGTGCTGCTCTATACCTCGCCGGTGTTTGGCGTCGTGCTCGGCCGCGTGCTTTATCGCGAGGACGTGACCCCCAACAAGCTCGTTGCCATCGCTTTTAACATCGGTGGCTGTGTACTTGCAGTGACCGATGGCGACCTTTCCGGTTTTCATTTTTCGGTTTGGGGCGTCACGTCGGGCGTGATTGCGGGCTTTTGTGGCGCGTCGCTCGCGGTGTTTAGCCGGATCGCAACCAAGACGGTCCACCCGCTGGCTGTCACGTTTTGGGGCCTTGTTTTTGGCGGTGCGGTTATGGCGGCTATCGCGGCTCCGTGGCCAGATGTCGCCGCGGCAATGTCGCCACAGCTGCTGCTGCTGTTCCTTGGCTTTGGACTCATCCCCACAGCCGTGGCCTATGTCTTATATATGCAGGGTCTGTCCATGGGGCTCGAGACGTCGAAAGTTCCCGTCGTAATGTCATTCGAGACAGTCGTCACCGTACTGCTGGGCATTGGTGTCTACGCCGAGCCCGCCGGCGCGATCAAAGTTCTGGGCATCGTTTTGGTGCTCGCGTCCATCGTGATTATGAACACCGACTTTTCCAAGCTGCGCAACAGTGTGTTTGTCGGTCATGTCGTTGAGAGCATGACCTTTAAGCCCAACGCGTGGTGGACGGAGAAATCGCAGGACATGGATCTCTTCCGCGAGCGCACCGGCATCGCGCTGGAGCCCACCGTGCAGGAAAGCCCCTGGTACTTCGTGCGATAGGGGATTGCGCACAGGGTCCGACTTGGGGTTATCCCGCCAGTGCCGGCCTGCCCAGCCCCAACGTTTCAAGTACGTTAAACCCGTCAACGGTCGATTTTCACCCGCGAACGGTCTTTATACTAATTAGCAATATCCGCAACGTATAAGACGTTATAATGACCATAACGAAAAGGAGGAGGCAAGATGAATCAGATCATTCTCGCATCTCATGGCGGCCTGGCCGCAGGCGCCAAAGACACGCTCGAGATGGTTCTCGGCGACGTGTCGAACGTCCACGTCGTGTCGCTTGCTCGTGACGACAAGGAGCCCATCACCAACAAGGTGGACGCCATGATCGCCACGTTCAACGCGGACGACACCGTCTATGTGCTGACCGATATGCTCGGCAGCTCGGTCAACAACAGCATGGTCGAGCTTTCCCGCAACGGTGCGGCATTCACGGTGATCAGCGGTTTCAACATTCCGCTGGCACTGACGCTCGCTATGAGCCCCGCCCCCGTCAAGGGTGCCGAGCTCGCGGCCCTCATCAACGAGGCCCGCACCGGTCTGACCAACCCCAACGCACCGGTCGAGGTTGCCGCGGCCCCCGCCAAGAAGGCTAAGGCGCCCCGTCACAGCGCCGGTCCTGCCAAGATCGTCCTCGCACGTCTTGACTACCGTCTGCTGCACGGCCAGGTCGTCTTTACCTGGACCACCAAGGTCCAGGCCGAGCGCATCATCGTCGTCGACAACGCTGCCGCCAACGATGACATCAAGAAGGGCGCTCTTAAGCTGGCCAAGCCCCAGGGCGTGCGCCTGAACGTCTTCACCGTCGAGCGTGCCCTCGCCAAGATGGACAAGCTCAACACCCTCGGCGAGCGCGTCATGTTCGTCTTTGGCAACACGGCCGAGATGCTGCAGTTCTGTCAGGGCTACAAGCTCGACGCCATCAACCTGGGCGCCACCGCCAACCACGACGGTGCCGATCAGGTCGGCGGCAAGGACAGCTCCGTCTTCTTCGACGCCACCCAGAAGGCCGACGTCAACCAGCTGCTCGACATGGGCATCAAGCTCTACGTCCAGCAGACCCCCACGTATCAGAGCGTCGACATCGACGCCAAGCTGTAATCAACCAGGCATTTGCCTGACTGAAAGGAGAAGGGTATGAATACGTTCATCAGTGCGGTGCTCGTCGGCCTCGTCGGCGTGTTCTGCATGTGGGACTCCCGCCTGCTCGGTCGTCTTAACTTCGAGCAGCCCCTCGTTGGCGCTACGCTCGTCGGTCTGCTGCTGGGCGATGTGCCCACCGGCCTTGCCGTCGGTGCCGCCGTCGAACTCGTGTCCATGGGCCTGGTGCAGGTCGGTGCCGCCGTTCCGCCCGATATGGTCCTGGGCGGCATCGTGGCCGCTGCCTTCGCGTGCCTGACCGATGCTTCCGCCGAGACCGCCATGACGATCGCCATCCCGGTCGCCGTCCTGGGTCAGCTCCTCGGCATCGTGTTCCGTTCCATCATCGCCGCCCTCACCCATGTGGCAGATAGCGCGATCGATAACGGAAAGTTCAAGACCGCCTACCGTATGCACATCTGCGCTGGCTCCGGTCTGTACGCCGTCATGTACTTCCTGCCGATCTTCCTGGCCGTCTTTGTCGGTACCGACCTGGTCCAGGCCATCGTCAACATGGTTCCCGAGTGGCTGTCCACTGGTCTGAACGTTTCGACCAAGATCATGACCGCCTACGGCTTGGCCCTGCTGCTCACCATGATGATCAAGAAGGGTATGACTCCGTTCCTGTTCATCGGTTTCCTGCTCGCCGCTTACCTCAACCTGTCCGTCATCGCGGTCGCTCTGATCGGTGTGTGCCTGGCTGTCGTCTTCATGGGCTTCAAGTTCAACGGTTCCCATGCAGCCGCCGGTGTCGATTCCGACTACGATCCGCTCGAAGACGACGAAGACTAAGGAGGAACACACTATGGCAACCGCAACCAAGGACGTGTCCCTGAACAAGAAGGTCAGCCAGTTCTTCTGGCGCTCCTGGGCCATCCAGGCCTCTTGGAACTACGAGCGTCAGATGAACATGGGCTTCCTCTACGGCATGGTTCCTACGCTCGACCGCCTCTATCCGGACGAGTCCGACCCCAAGCAGCTCGCTGCTAAGAAAGAGGCTTACCACCGTCACATGGCGTTCTACAACTGCACCCCGCAGACGAGCGCTTTTGTCCTAGGCCTCGCCGCCTCCATGGAGGAGGAGTACGCCAAGGATCCCGAGAACTTCGATCCCGATTCGATTAACGCGGTCAAGACCTCCCTCATGGGCCCGCTTTCCGGCATCGGTGACTCTTTCTTCCAGGGCACCATCCGCGTTATCGCCTTTGGCCTGGGCGTTCAGCTGGCTCAGCAGGGCTCCATCATGGGTCCGATCCTGGCCATGCTCATCTCCATCGTGCCCTCCGTGCTGATCACGTGGTTCGCTGCCAAGATCGGCTACCAGGGCGGCCACGAGTACCTGAGCAAGCTCCAGGGTGGCGACCTCATGGAGAAGCTCATGTATGTCTGCGGCATCGTGGGTCTTATGTCCGTGGGCGGCATGATCGCTACGCTGATCGGCGCCACCACCCCGCTGCAGTTCGCTGAGGGCACCGTCGTTATCCAGGACATCCTGGACGGCATGATGCCCCAGATGATCTCCCTCGGCCTCACCGGCCTTATGTACTGGCTCATCAAGAAGAACGTCAACACCGGTTGGCTTCTCGTGATCGCCATTGTGGGCGGCATCGCCCTCTCCGCGGCCGGCATCCTGGCCTAGTCGCGACCCAGCGCTTTCCCCCGGGGGCCTGCCTGGCATCCCATACCCCAGGCAGGCTTCCATCCCTAATGTGACAAAGGGACAGTCCCTTTGTCACATCCTCAACGGGCCGGCGACTCGGCTCATATCACGGTAACCCTGCGAGCGTCCGGCAATGTGGCGCCGCAAAAAATCGAAAGGAATGTGTCAGATGTACGAGATCGACCTTAACCTCCCTAAGCAGATCGTCGCTGACGTCCTGTCCAACCACGAGATTCACAGCGTTGCCTTCGTCGGCTGCGGCGCTTCCATGTCCGACCTTTACCCCGCCAAGTACTTCCTGGCCAACAACACGGACAAGCTGAACGTTCAGATCTTCACCGCTAACGAGTTCAACTACGACACGCCTTCCTGGGTCAACGAGCACACCTTCGTGATCACCTGCTCCCTCGGTGGCTCCACGCCCGAGACCGTCGAGGCCAACAAGACCGCCAAGAAGCACAACTGCCCGGTCGTCTCCCTCACCAACAAGGCTGGCTCCGCTCTGACCGTCGACGCCGACCACGTCATCGTTCACGGCTTCCACGCCAACTACGCTGCCAAGTGCGAGAAGCCCGGCTATGCCATCGCTCTTGCTCTCGAGATCCTTCAGCAGACTGAGGGCTATGACCACTACGAGGACATGATCACCGGCCTCACCAACGTCTTCGAGCTCTGCGAGAACGCCGCTCAGTCCGCCAAGGGTCTCGCCAAGCAGTTCGCCCAGGACTTCAAGGACGACGAGATGATCTACTTCATGGCCTCCGGTGCCTCCGAGAAGATGGCTTATTCTCACGCCGCCTTCCTGTTCACCGAGATGCAGTGGATCGACGCAGCCGCCTACAACACCGGCGAGTACTTCCACGGCCCGTTCGAGGTTTCCACCGAGGGTAAGCCCTACGTCTTCTTCATGTCCGATGGCGCCACCCGTCCGATGGACGCCCGCGCCCTCACCTTCCTTGAGCGCATGGGCGCCAAGGTCGCTCTGATCGACTCCAAGGACTACGGCCTGGCTGACGCCGTGCCCGCGAGCGTCGTCACCTACTTCAACCCGCTGCTGCACCTCGCCGTTATGCGCGAGTACGGCAACCAGATCGCCGAGGCCCGTCAGCACCCGCTGACCATGCGTCGCTACATGTGGAAGCTTTCCTACTAATCACAAGTAAGTAGACCTTACGGGTTGATTGAGAGGGGATGGGGTTTGCGCCCCGTCCCCTTTTTTGCTCTGGGGAGGGTGCGTCTGTCGCTCCATAAAACCCCAGATAAAACCTACCAAAATAAACCTGTCCCTTTTTGGCAGGTGGGAGGAGATGCGTATGATCAAGGCAGTGCTGTTTGACATGGACGGCGTGCTGGTCGATACCGAGTGGTTCTACAACCGCCGTCGCGTGGCGTTTATGGAAGAGAAGGGGTTCCACTTTGACGAGATCCCCGATCTTTCGGGGTCTAACGAGCCCGCCATTTGGGAGACGCTGGTTCCCGACGATATTGAGCTGCGCGAGCGCCTGCGCGTGGAGTACAAGCAAGTCTACAGCCCGGACCACCCCGTTCCGTATGCCGAGCTGCTCAACGAGCAGACGGAGCCGGTGATGCGTGAGCTGCGCGAGCGCGGCGTGAAGTGCGCCATCGCGAGCTCGTCCTATCGCGAGTTGATCGACGAGCTGGTGGAGATTGCCGGCATCGCCGGCGTGCTGGACTACACCATCAGCGGCCACGAGTGCAGCGCGTTTAAGCCCGACCCCGAGATCTACCTGCGTGCCATGGAGGCACTGGGGGTGGAGCCTGCCGAGTGCCTGGTTATCGAGGACTCGCCGTTGGGTATCGAGGCCGGCAAGCGCTCCGGCGCCCGAGTCCTGGCGCTGCGTCCGCACGAGGGCGTCAACCTGGACCAGTCTGCCGCCGACGTTGTCATCGACAATCTGGCCGACATTTTGGCCGCTCTGTAACGTCAATTCACCGCAAGAAGCACTGGTTCACGCGTCATTTGCGGTGGACTGGCTCAATTTGGTTTCGATTTTGATCCGCTTGACTTCGATTCGGGCTAAGTGAGTAGGCTTTTTGGCGCAGGCCGAGCACAAAGCGTATCTGCCTTAGCAAAACCGCAGGTCGCAGAGGTGGCTATTTTTGGGTGTGCTCGGCAGATCGCAAAAAGTCTACTCACTTAGATTTTTGCCCTTTGGTCGTAGGAGTTGCTGGTCCCGTTTTGGTTGTCGAGAGAGGGTGAATTGAGGCGCCCTCTGTCGCTCCATGTTACAATCGCCGACATGCCCCACAACTACATCTGCCTTCGAAGGGAGCCTACGTGGCGAACGCCATCGACCAGCTCGCGGACCGCGTGCTCGTGCTCGGCCGCCTCACCATCGTCCGCCGCGCCATCACCGCCGTGGCGGTCACAATTTCCGCCGTTCTCCAGACATTCCTGATCCAGGCGTTCATTCAACCCGCCGACCTGCTTCCGAGCGGCCTCACCGGCGTCGCGGTCCTGCTCGATCGTGTTACCTCGCTGGGCGGCGTTCACATCGACATCTCGCTCGGCATGCTCGCGCTCAACATCCCCGTGGCGCTCCTGTGCTGGAGCGGCATTAGCAAGCGCTTCGTCATCTTCTCGATGATGCAGGTCATGCTCTCGTCGCTGTTCCTCAACATCTTTCATTTCGCCCCGTTTTTGGGCGACAAGATCATGCTCATCATTTTTGGCGGAGTGGTCTCGGGTCTGGGCGCTGCCATTGCGCTTAAGTCCGGCGCATCCACCGGCGGTACCGACTTTATCGCGCTGTGGGTTTCCAACCACACGGGCAAGACCATCTGGGGCGTCATTTTTGGTTTCAACTGCTTTATCCTGGCGATCTTTGGCTTTATGTTTGGCTGGGACAAGGCGGCATATTCCATCGTGTTCCAGTTTATTTCGACCAAGACCATCGACAGTTTCTATCGTCGCTACGATCGCGTGACGCTGCAGATCACGACGCGTAAGGCAGACGAGGTCATGACTGCCTACGTAAACCATTTTCAGCACGGCATTAGCTGCGCCGAGGTCGTCGGCGGATACAGCCGTGAAAAGATGTACTTGCTGCACACCGTTGTCTCGACCTACGAGAGCCAAGACATTATCAAACTGGTGTGTGACGTTGATTCCGGCGCCGTGATCAACGTGTTCCACACGCTCAACTTTGTGGGCGGCTGGTGGGGCGGTCATGTCGACGAGCCCATGCCCACGGCCGTTCCCGATCCCGACAAGCCCGCACGCATGGCCAGCAGGCAGGCGCGCCTCAGCGAGCAGGACAGTCTGCAACAGGACGACGGCAAGTAAGGTTTTGCTGTATGTGGTGTATCGTTTTATCCAACTGAGGTAACATATAAAAAGACGTTATATACGTATTAGTTATTTTGATATTTCGATAAGAGTGATTAGATATGCCTGCGCCCAAAAATGCACCGCTTTACCAGCAGATTTATGACGAAATCAAGGATGCGATCGAGAAAGGTGTTTATGCACCCAAGGAGCGTATTCCGTCCGAGCTTGAACTAGCCGAGCAGTACGAGGTGAGCCGTATTACGGTGCGCCGCGCTGTCGAGGAGCTGTGCTCCGATGGTTACCTGGTTAAGCAGCAGGGCCGCGGCACCTTTGTCTCCACGCCGCACATCAACCGCCAGTTTCACGCCTCGACGCTGCAGACGTTTACCGCGCTGTGTGCCGGCAACGGCATGAAGGCCGGTGCGCACGTGATCGATCGCCAGATCGTTCCGGCGCGCCAAAACGAGATGGAGTTCTTTGGCCTGCAGAAGGATGCGCTGCTGCTGCATATCAAGCGCGTGCGTACGGCCGACGGCGAGCCCATCTTTGAGGAGAACATCTTTGTGCCGTTTGACGCCTACCGTGAGCTGTTGACGGCCGATCTTGAGAACAAGTCGATTTTTGCCGAGGTCGAGCGTGTTGGCGGAACGCCGATTGTCTCGGTTGGCTACCGTACGGTCGAGGCCGTTCGAGCTAACGCCGAGCAGGCGGCCGAGCTGGGCATTGCTCCGCACGATCCGCTGCTCAACCTGCGTGCCGGCTTTACCGGTCCCGATGACGAGCCGGTTTTGATGGGTAAGCAGTACTACGTGGGATCGCGCTACGTTATGGTCATGTAAGTTACGCGGTTTTACCAAACCGCGTAACGGCTCGACGCTGCAAACGCCCCTAAGCGGCAATCTGACGTTCAATCGTCGGTCGCGTACCAAAGTACGCTTCCCTCCTCTTTCACGTCACCTTGCTCGCTTAGGGGCGTTTTCGCTGACTTATGCTCAACCAGCGACGTTTGCGTGCTTGTCAAGAGATTAGCCGTTGGGAAAGTGTCCAAAAATCCCACGCTCGTTCCTTTTGGATTGCGTTGCCCGTGGCCGACAGCCGTGCGGCACCGGTCCGCGTGGCGGCGTATAATCGGCGGCAGATGACTTGGACGTTAGGAAACCATGACCGATAGCATGCAGCAGATGGCGCTCGACACGCTCGGCGCCTATTTTGGCTACACCTCGTTTCGCCCGGGACAGGACCGCATGGTCGATGCGATCCTTGCCGGTCGCGATGCGCTGGGTGTTATGCCCACGGGTGCCGGCAAGTCCATTTGCTACCAGGTGCCCGCGCTCATGCTGCCCGGCATCACCTTTGTGGTGAGTCCGCTGCTGTCGCTTATGGAGGACCAGACCCGTGCGTTGCTCGCGGCGGGTGCGCGACCCAGCTATCTCAACTCCAGCCTTACTCCGGCCCAGCAAAACACCGTGCTCAAGCGGGCGCGCGAGGGCCGCTACCAGCTTATGTACGTGGCGCCCGAGCGCTTGCTCGAGCCGCGTTTTTTGGCCTTTGCGCAGGAGGCTGCGGGTTCCGCCGGCATTGGCGTGCCGCTCGTGGCCATTGACGAGGCCCACTGCGTAAGCCAATGGGGTCAGGATTTCCGCCCCGCCTATCTGCAGATTCGTGAGTTCATCGATTCCCTGCCGCAGCGCCCCATCGTGGCGGCCTTTACCGCTACAGCGACTGAGCGCGTGCGTGCGGACATTCAGCAGATGCTCGGCCTGCAAAACCCGGCGACGGTGGTGACGGGCTTCGATCGCAAGAATCTCTACTTTGGTTGCGAGGAGATGGGCGACAAGGCCAAGACTGCCTGGGTGCGCGACTATGTGATCGCGCATTCGAGCGAGAGCGGCATCGTGTATTGCTCGACCCGCAAGACCGTCGATGCGCTGGCAGGAGAGCTTGCCGAGGCGTTGGGCCCCAGCGGCATTCGCGTGGGCCGCTACCATGCCGGCATGGGCAACGACGCCCGTCGTCAGAGCCAGCGTGCCTTTATCGACGACGACATTCAGGTGATGGTCGCCACCAACGCCTTTGGCATGGGTATCGACAAGCCCAACGTGCGCTACGTCATCCATAACAACGTGCCCGAGAGCATCGAGGCTTACTATCAGGAGGCGGGCCGCGCCGGCCGCGATGGCGATCCGGCCAGCTGCCATTTGCTGTGGAACGGCAACGATTTTCGCATGCGCCGCTTTTTGATCGACCGCGGCGATGCGGCCGACGAGACGCTCGACGACGAGCAGCGCGCGTGGGCGCTCCAGAACCGATATCGTCTGCTCAGCCAGATGGAGGGCTACTGCAATACCACCGGCTGCCTGCGCGAATACATGCTGCGCTACTTTGGCGACGAGGCCGCGGCCGAGCATGCTGCTGCGGCTGGTGCGGGCGCCACCGCCACGGACGAAGCCGAGGGCTGCGGCAACTGCAGCAACTGCCTCACGCAGTTCGAGGTCGAGGACGTCACCGATATGGCCCGCGCCACCGTGCGCTATGTGGCCACGCGCCCCATGCGCTTTGGCAAGTCGCTGATCGCCGACGTGCTTCACGGCGGCAACACCGAGCGCATTCGCCAGATGCATCTGGACGAGGATCGCGGCTACGGTGAGCTGTCGAGCGAATCGGTCGGGCGCATCAAGGACATCATCGGCCAGCTGTGCGGCCGCGGTTATCTGGCCACCTCACAGGGACAGTACCCGGTCGTGGGACTGGGTCCGCGTGCCGGCGAGGTCGAGGACGAGGCGTTTGCCTTTACCGTTAAGCGTCGCGCGTCCAAGCGCAAGGCCTCGGCCCGCGCCCGCCGCGCGGTGGATCTGCTGCGCGAGGAGGCCGAGCTGGATCAGCGCCCGCGCGTGGGCGACGACGCCGAGCTGTTTGAGCGCCTACGGGCACTCCGCAAGGAGATCTCGACCGAGCTGGAGATGGCACCGTACATGGTCTTCTCTGACAAGGCCCTGCGCGGCCTGTGCCGTCTACGTCCTCAGACGCGCGACGAGCTTATCCAGGTCAACGGCATCGGCGAGAAAAAGGCCGACGCCTTTGGCGAGCAGTTTATGGCGGCGATAGAAGAGTTTGAATCCGAGCATGCACGGGATGGAGCGTAACGATGGCGACCGATAACAAGACCGACCGTACTGACGTGCCCGCCGTGCCGCTATACCAGCAGGTCATGGACGACCTAAAGGGCGAGATCGCACGCGGCGTGTACGCGGCCGGCTCGCGCATTCCTTCCGAGATGGAGCTCGCGAAGTCTTACGGCGTGGGGCGCATCACCGTGCGCCGTGCCATCGAGGAGCTGTCGCGCGCGGGCTACCTCAACCGCCAGCAGGGGAGGGGCACCTTTGTGTGTGCGCCCAAGCTCAAGCGCAAGATTCGCCAGAAGGGTGACGTCCAAAGCTTTACTGAGGGTTGTGCTGCCAACGACATGGTGCCGGGTGCGCGTCTGGTGTCGCGCACGGTGGTCGCGGCGACGCACGAGGATGCGGCGTTCTTTGGCGTGGAGCCCGGCTGCGAGCTTATCGTGGTCGAGCGCGTGCGCACGGCAGATGGCGTGCCCGTCATGCTCGAGAACAACGCCTTTGTGCTTGCCGACCATCCCTACCTGCAGACGTTGGCCGATGAGGACCTCACCGATAACTCAATCTTTGCGCTCGTTGCCGAGCATTCGGGCCGCGCGCCGCTCAAGTCCGATCCCTGCACCGTGGAGATTGCGCTTGCCGATGCTCAGGCGGCCCCGCTGCTGGAGGTGCCGGTCGGCGAGCCGCTCTTCTATATGGAGGCATACTTTACCGATGAGGACGAGCGGCCCCTGCTGCTCGGTCGTCAAAAGATCGTGGGCTCGCGCTACGTGTTCGACATCTAACGTCCATAGATAGAACAACATAGAACAAATTTGCCGAGATGACTTCACGGGCGTTATTACACGTGTTATAAATAGGACAACATAGAACGACCGCAGGTACGAGCTGCCGTCGTTCAAAGCCGCCACACAAGGAGGAGCGTCACCGTGAACGCACACGATCTGATTCAGGAAATTATCGAGCGCAAGGGTAAGATCGAGAACGTCTTTTGGATCGCCTGCGGCGGTTCGATGATCGACCTGATGCCGGCTAACGAGCTGCTCAAGCGCGAGGCCACCACGTTTGCCTCGACGGTCTACACGGCACGCGAGTTTTGCCTGATGGCGCCCAAGAGCCTGGGGCCGAAGTCGCTCGTCGTCGCCTGCAGCCACAGCGGCAATACGCAGGAGGTTGTCGATGCCTGCGAGATGGCGCTCGCCGCCGGCGCCGAGGTCGTGACTATGACCGACTACGCGGGCTCCAAGATCGACAACGGCAAGTGGACCACCTGGGTCTATCCGTGGGGCAAGGGCGAGTCGCAGGCCGAGGTCCCGCAGGGCATTGGCGTGCTAATGGCTGCCGAGCTGCTCGACCAGCAGGAGGGCTACGAGGCGCTCGCCGACATGTATGCCGGCCTTAAGCAGATGGACGCGCTGCTGCCCGCCGCCCGCGAGAAAGTCAACGCCGAGCTGGGCGATCGCTTTGCCGAGCTCTGCCAGCAGCACAAGTTCTTCTATATCCTGGGATCCGGCCCCAACTTTAGCCAGACCTACGCCATGGCCATCTGCTCGCTCATGGAGATGCAGTGGCAGCACTGCTGCTATATTCACTCCGGCGAGTACTTCCACGGTCCCTTCGAGGCCACCGAGCCCGGCGTGTTCTACTTTGTGCAGCTCGGATCGGGCGAGTGTCGCCCCATGGAGGAGCGCGCGCTGGCGTTCCTCAACACGCACACCGATACGATTATGGTGCTCGATGCGCTCGAGTACGGCGTGGGCGAGGTACCTGCCAGCGTGCGTTCGTTCTTGGAGCCGATCTTCTTTTACGCGATGAGCTGCGAGCTGCGCGCCGCCCGCGGCAAGGTGTTCGACCACAGCCCCGAGATCCGTCGCTACATGGGCATCGAGCAGTACTAAGTAACGGGAAAACCATTCACCTTCGATTCGCAAGGGCGCTGCGTGAGTCAAAAAAGTGGGCCGCGCCGGGGATTTCCGGCGCGGCCCGCTCTACATTGCGGCCGTGTGTGCGAGGTGTCGCGTCAAGCGGCGGCCTACTTTGCGTCGTAGGCCTCGGTGTCCCACCAGTCGAGCTGGGCGATGTTGTCGCGGATGTGCTGGCAGCTCTTGTGGAAGCCCTCGAGCTCGTACTCGGACAGGTCGAGCGTGTAGACCTCCTCGACGCCCTCGGCGCCGATCACGCACGGCAGGGATGTGAAGATGCCCTCCTCACCATACTGGCCGGTCATGAGCGTGGAGGCGGAAAGCACGGCGTGCTCGTTGTGCAGAACGGCAGCGCAGACGCGCGCGGCGGAGTTGGCGACGGCGTACTCGGTGCACTGTTTGCCCTGGTAGGTTACGTAGCCGCCCTTGCGCGCGAGCTCCTCGACCTCCATGTGGTCAAAGGCGTACTTGTCGGGGTTCTCGGCCTGAAGCTCGTTGAGGCTCTTGCCGGCGATGGTCGCGGCCTTAAAGGCGGCCAGTTGGCTAAAGCCATGCTCGCCAATCATGTAGGCGTCGATGGACTTGGGGCTCACGCCGACCTTCTTGGAGATCTCGGTGCGCAGGCGGGCGGAATCCAGACCGCAGCCCGAGCCGATGATCTTCTTGGGATCGTAGCCGGTCAGGTGCCACAGCTCGGTGCACACGACGTCGCAGGGGTTGGAGATGCTCACGAAGATGCCGTCAAAGCCGGCGTCGACGATGCGCTTGGCAAAGGTGCGGGCGGCGTCGGTGGTAAAGAACAGCTCGCCGTCGCGGTTGCTGGCGGCCAGCGCGACCTTGCCGGCGGCGTTGACGATGACGTCGCAGCAGGCCAGCTCCTCGTAGTGGTCGTAGCAGTTGACGATCTTGGTGTTGTACGGGACAAACGAAAGGGAGTCGCGCAGGTCCTGGACCTCGGACGTCACCTTGGCCTCGTTGATATCGCATAGGTACAGCTCATCGGCAATGCCCTGCATGAGCAGGCTGTTGGCGACATGTGCTCCTACGTGGCCCTGGCCGACCACCCCGATCTTACGCGTCTGGTACATATATGTATCCTTTCGGCCGAGTTTTTCGCGTCGAACCATTGTAGCGTCCTGTTGCCACTTTGCTAGGCTAAAGCGCCACAGATTTTGGGACATGCCGTAATCTCTACTTTTGGAGTGATTTGGGCCGCTGACGGCATCGCTGGGCGATGTGCTCGCGCGGATGGGGCCGGTCGTTGTACCATAGCTGCAACTGACTCGTAAGGAGCATCCATGCCCATTCGCATCCCCGACGCCCTCCCTGCCGCCGCGCAGCTCGAGAGCGAGAACATCTTTGTCATGACCGAGTACCGCGCGCTGCACCAGGACATCCGTCCGCTGCGCGTGCTCATCCTCAACCTCATGCCCACCAAGATCGCCACCGAGACGCAGATCATGCGCAAGCTCTCCAACACGCCGCTGCAGGTGGAGGTGGACCTGCTGCGCACCAAAACGCACGAGGCCACGCACGTGAGCGCCGGCCACCTGGAGACGTTCTACCGCACGTTCGACGACATCCGCGACATCCACTACGACGGCCTGATCATCACGGGCGCGCCCGTGGAGCAGATGCCGTTCGAGGAGGTCGACTACTGGCCCGAGCTCTGCCAGATCATGGATTGGTCCACCACGCACGTGCACTCTACGCTGCACATTTGTTGGGGCGCGCAGGCCGGTCTGTACCATCATTACGGTATCCAGAAGTACGATCTGCCGGCAAAGGCGAGCGGCGTGTTCGAGCATTATCTGGTGAAGCCGCAAAGCCCGCTGGTCCGCGGCTTTGACGACCGTTTCTATGCCGTGCATTCGCGCAACACCGATGTGCGCCGCGAGGACGTGGAGGCCGAGCCGCAGCTTGAGGTCGTGGCCGTGTCCGACGAGGTGGGCCTGTATATTGTCAAGTCGACCGACAGCCGCCGCTTCTTTGTCTTTGGCCACCCCGAGTACGATACCGACACGTTGCGCCTGGAGTACGAGCGCGACGTGAAGCGCGGTCTCAACCCCCAGGTGCCGGCGCATTACTTCCCGAACGACGACCCCACCGCCGAGCCGCGCAACGTCTGGCGCAGCCAGGCTCAGCTGCTCTACACCAACTGGCTCAACTACTACGTCTACCAGACCACGCCCTACGACCTGGCCCGCGCCGGCGAGGAGCACTAGGCCGCTGTCGTGGCTGTGGCTGCGGCGGTTATCGTGGCCGCTACGCGACGAGCGTGGATAATCGGACGCATGTTGAATGAGCGTGGATAATCTCCCACTTTTGGTCGAGGAACAGGCCCAAAGTGGGAGATTTTCCACGCTCGATTTTTCTGCGGCTGTCGTAGGCGGCAGCACCACGCGTCGAGTGTTTACGGACAGCATCGCAAACTAGGTAGTTTCGAGCCACAGCATATTTTCTTTTAAGGAAATCGACGGCTTTTGAGGCATAAAGATGTGGAGACAGGGACCTCTCGACAACCGTTCTACCTGCAGATATAAGCCATTAACCTAAAACGTCCAAAACCGTCAAGCATTTGGTCAGCTGCTGGACAGCATTTGGTCAGACTTCGCATGAAACCGTCTGGTACGTTGGCGCCGTTCCAAGAGTTGGGAGGCGACATGGCAAACGCGACGGCGAATCAAAGACTCACAGGCCACATTAAAGCGTGCGAGCAGCAGATGAGCTGCGTGTACGCGCGTACGACGGCGGAGGCAAAGCAGATTGAGCGGCGGGTGGCGGCGGGAAGTCTCAAGGTGGTCATGCCGGGGTTGTATGCGCGTCCGGAATACTGGTCCGAGCTCAAGTTTCGGCAGCGTTATCTGCATCGGGTGCGGGCGCTTGCGCAAAAGCACCCCGACTGGACGTTTTGCTCCTATACGGCGGCCGTTGTCTATGGCCTTTCGGTTTCGCATGCCAATTTGACGCACATCCATATCGCCGTGGCACCGGCACAATCAACGACGCCGGGCTCTCAGGTCGTTCGCCATCGTTATGTTCGTCAAACACGGGCCACCCAGATGGACATTGCCGTGACCGATATCGATCAAACGATTACGGATTGCCTGGTCGATGCATCGTTTGTCGAGGGACTGATCATTGCGGACTCGGCGCTTCATGAGCAGCTGTTGTCGAAGGAGCATCTCGTTGAGGCAGTCAACAAGCTTGGCTTAAATCGTCGCGGTGTTGTGACGGCACGCAGGGTTGCACGGTATGCCGATGGCCTGTCGGAAAGCGGTGGCGAGTCCAAGGCGCGCGCCCTGATGATCGAGCGCGGCTGGCAGACGCCGGAGCTGCAAATTGAGCTGTTCGACCCGGTTGAGCCGGGACGGCCGTATCGCGTTGACTATTTGTGGCGCGTGGGTGACCGGTTGATTATTGGGGAGTTCGACGGATTCGTTAAAAGCGAGAAGGCGGCGGAGGAGGGCAAGCTTGCAAAGGCGCAATTTGATGAGCGCCAGCGCGAGTCGAGGCTTTCGCTGCTCGATAACTGTAAGATTGTGCGCTTGTGCTGGGATGATCTAAGGGACCCGACAAAGCTCGATCGCAAGCTCAAGGTTGCCGGCGTGCCGCGTGCATGCTGAGGCGGTGGCAGGGCGTTAGGCTGCACGAGCGTGGAAATCCGGACGGATGAGCGTGGGAATTTAGACGCGATTTGGTTGAGCGTGGATTTTCGGACACACGAGCGTGGATTATCGGACGTTTGAATAATGAGCGTGGATAATCTCCCGTTTTTTGCCCCCGAACAGGCCCAAAGTGGGAAATTTTCCACGCTCATTTTTGTGGGGTGCAGCGTGCCAGCCGTTAGGCGCTGATGATGTTGGGCAGCGGCAGGTCGTGGGCATCGGTGGGAACGTGGTCGACACGCTGCTCGTCAAAGGCGATGCCGATGATTTGGCATGCGGGCGAGAGTATGGGCAGGTAGCGGTCGTAGCAGCCGCCGCCGTAGCCCAGGCGCGCGCCGGTTTGATCGAAGGCCACGAGCGGCACAACAATCATGTCGAGTGCTTCGGCAGGCACGATGGGGAAGCGGTCGCTGTCGATGTCCGTGGCCGCGAAGGCCCGCGTAGGGTGGCCGATAAACGGGGCCGCGTCCGCGTCGCCGGCAGCAACTGCCCGCATGCACATGCGTTGGCCGCGTGCGGCGGGGTCGCTTGCCGAGAACATGCACGGATAGGCCACGCGCCAGTCGCGTTTGGCGGCCGCAGCGGCAAACGCGGCTGGGTCGACCTCGGAACCCATCGCGGCATAGACGGCAACGGTGTGCGGTGCCGCGGCACCCAAGCGATCCATCAGCTCAACAAGCCGCGCGCATACAACAGCAGACTTCGCCGCTCGAACATCCAAATCAAGAGCATTGCGTCGGGCAATCACCGTCCGCCGCAACTCGGTTTTATCCATCCCGGCCTCCTCAGGCAAACCTACCAAAAAGGTACAGGTTTATTTGGCAGGTTTTATCTGGGCAAACGTCAAAAGCACCACAAAGGGGCCTGTCCCCTTTGTGGTGCTTTTGACGTTTGCGTAAACGCTACAACGCCGCAGCGATTGCTTCAGTCACAAACTGATTGAGTGACTCACCTTTCTTTGCCGCTGCCAGCGCCGCTTGCTTGTGGAGCTCGGAGCCCGTTCTTACGTTGAACGAGCCTTTAAAAGCCCGCTCGGGTTCCTTGCCCTTTTCGGCACAAAACTCAAGGTAATCGTCGACGGCGTCGTGGAAGCATTGCTCCACTTCTTCAGCCTTGGAGCCTTCAAATACAATTGCGTCCCTAATGCCGGCGACCATACCTGTTAGTACATGCTGCTCGGCATCGAACTCGACTGGGGCGAAATAGCCCTTGTATGCCAAAACGTTACTCATGACTGCCTCCGACATCCTGCAGAAATCGAACGATGTTTCGAATTGTCCCCGCTGTCAATTCGTCAGATGGATGAGGCGCGTGCATCACGAACATCCTGCCATCTGAGGGCCTGTAGAAGCGAATGCGCGATCCGGATGTCTTGCCTTTGCTGTCCATTTCAAAGCCATATGAGGCCATGACTTTTAAAAAATCGGCATACCGATACGTCGAAGGGCAGCTAAACAGTTGGGCGATGAGTTTATCGGCTCGAGTCATCCCGCCTCACATTCTGCAACTATATTCTAGTTGCAATTTTGATCCGATGCAATCACCCATACTATAGAACATGTGTACGTATAGAACAAGTGTTCGAACCACTACAAAGGGGCCTGTCCCCTTTGTAGTGGTTTTGCTTGCTGTGGTTAGCCCATCAGGTCGACGACGTTAAAGTCGGCGTTGCTCTTGGCGATGACGTCACGGCCGCCAAAGACGCAGGTCGGCGACTCGGCTGCGATACGCGTCACGTCGGCGCCGAGCGAGCGCAGCTCATCGGGCGTGGCGGCGAGCATCTGGGCGCGGCGCTTTTCGCGCGCGTTGGGATCGAGTCCGGCCAGGTAGGTCGTGTTGCGGCGCTTGGTGAGCGCGTAGGGCTTCACCGGCGCGTCCATGCCGCTCACGCAGCTCACGATAAAGCCCTCAAAGGCGGCCTCGTCGGGCTCAAAGCTGCCGAGCCATTCGCCTGCGCGCGCCACGCGCTCAATCGAGGGATCGATCGCCGGGTCGCGGTAGGTGTAGAACGCCGTTTGACGCTCGCCAGCCGCGCGGAATCCGCAACCGTATGCGCCGCCCTTCACACGGATCTCGTTCCACAGGTAGTCGTAGGAGAGCGCGTTGGCGGCAACCGCCCAGGCGCCCGTCACGTCGAGCCCCAAGCGACGCGGGTCGCACGCGCTTGCCGCAAAGCAAATGTCGCTGGGGATGACGAAAGCCTCGTGACGGTCGCGCGGCGTCGGCACCACGAGCGCGTTGCGGCCGGCATCGGCGCCGTCGCCTGCGCCAAGCCCCAGGTCGCCCGCGGCATCCCAGTACGCGTCAAAGTCCTCATCGCTGCCGGTAAAGCTCGCCATGCAGCCGTCGGCCACAAAGATGCGGTCTGCCAGCTCGGCAAGCTTGGCACGCAGGCCGTCCAGTCGCTCGTCAAAGTGCTCGAGCAGATCGCGCAGGAACAGGTAGAAGTCCACGCCCGAGAGCTGTTCGCGCACCACGGCCGAAGGCGAGGTGTAGCTCATCGCGCGACCGAGCGCCGCCGAGTGACCGTTGTTGATAAAGCCTTGCTCAAGCCCAATGCGAATCTGCGTGAGAACGTCGCGCACGCGGTCGGCGTCGGCGTCTGCCAGCAGCGTGCTCGACCATACCTCGCGCGGCAGGCTCGCCAGCGCATTGATCTTCTCGGACAGGGCGCCGGCGCTCACCAGCAGATAAGGGCGCACACCGTCCACGTCGGGCTGGGTCATGACCTCGGTCGTAAAGCTCAAAAAGCCCAGCTTGCCGGCAAGCAAGTTGTCGAGCTCCTCGGCCGAGTGCTCGCTCGTGGGCAGCTGTTTGAGCAGGCGGCAGAGCAGCGTCACATAGGGCAGGTCTTCAAACGCGACGCAGCTCAGGTCGAAATACTGCATGGCGTAGGCCAGGCGGTTGGTGGGGATGCCGTGGCGCAGGCAGGGGATGGGCGCAGTCGTGTCCACGACCAGCGGCGGCTCGGGGCGCGCCTCGCCAATGTCGGACACGCGCAGGCGCGGCAGCGTGGCCTTGGCCTCGGGCGTGTCTTCCGCCTCCTGCGCGGCACGCAGCGCGGCCGTGCGCTCGACCACGTCGGCCAGCTCGGCATCGGTCATGGTATCGCGCTTGGCAGCCAGCTCGGCGGCCTCGGCACCCTCCGAGCCCTCGGCGGCGTCCACCGGCACCAGCTCGACGAGCGCCATGTGATCGTTTTCCAGAACCAGCTCGCGCAGCAGGTCCTCAAAGTAGCTGCCGTCCAGCTCGCCACGAAGCTCCTCGTACACCGGGCCGTACTTGAGCGCCAACGTCGCGGCGTCGTCATCGTAGAGCCAGGTGCTCAGCGCGTCGCACGCAATGGCCACGCCGTCGGCGATACCGTAGTCGCGCTGGCGCAGGTCGTATTCGTTGCTGCTGATGATGGCCTCCAGACGCTCGCGCGGAACGCCGTGCTCACACAGGTCGCGGCAGGCGTCCTGGAACACGCGGCGCAGCTCGCGCGCCACGCCGGGCTGCGCGTTCTGCAGCATGATGAGCTCGTAGGGCTGCAGGCTCTCGGCCGCGGTGTAGCTCACCACGTTACCGCCCAGGCCGGCGGCCAGAATGGCCTTCTTGACCGGCGCCTCGTTGGAACCCAACAGCGCCTCGAACAGGATATCCGCCGCGATCGTGCGCTTGCGGTCGAGCGCGCTGCCCAGCACCAGGCCCAGGCCCACCAGGGCGTTCTCGGGCGTGGTGACCATCTCGACGCGTTTATACTCGCAGGTCACAGGCGCCTGCACGTCCAGCGGATTGGGCGCCAGCGCGGACGGTTCCTCGCCGGCGGCGACGGCAGCGTCCATGCGGCGGCTCGCAGCACTCGACTGCGACAGATAGCGCTCGTCCAAAAAGGCCAGCGCGCGGTCTACATCTTGGTCGCCGTAGAGCGTGATGTAGGAGTTAGAAGGATTGTAGTGGCGCGCGTGCGTATCCAGGAACTGCTCGTAGGTGAGCGCAGGGATCGCGCGTGGGTCACCGCCGCTCTCGTGCGCATAGACGGTGTCGGGATAGAGCGCGGCGTTGACGGCGTCGTCCAGCACGCTCATGGGGTCGGACAGCGCGCCCTTCATCTCGTTGAACACCACGCCGTTATAGCGCAGCGTGCCCTCGCGCAGGCTCTCGGGGCTGTCGCCGCCCTCGCCCTCGACGCCCTCCGGCAGGTCCAGCTCGTAGTGCCAGCCCTCCTGCTCAAAAATGGTGGGCTTGGTATAGATGGCCGGGTTGAACACCGCGTCCAGGTACACGTCCATCAGGTTGTACAGATCCTGCTCGTTGGTGGTGGCAACGGGGTAGATGGTCTTGTCGGGGTAGGTCATGGCGTTGAGGAACGTCTGCATGGAGCTCTTGATCAGGTCGACAAACGGCTCCTTGACGGGAAACTTGGCCGACCCGCACAGCACCGAGTGCTCAAGAATATGGAACACGCCGGTGGAATCGGCCGGCGGCGTCTTAAAGCCAATGGCAAAGGCCTTGTTTTCGTCGTCGCACGCCAGGTACAGCAGGCGAGCGCCCGATGCGGTGTGGCGCAGCACGTAGGCGTCCGAGTCGAGCTCGGGCACGGTCTCGCAGCGCTCGACGGCAAAGCCATGGCAGGTGGTGCCGGGCGCCAGCAGTGCGGCGGCAGCGGCGCGCGGGTCGGTTGAGGTGGTGGGCATATGCAGTCTCCTTTGACGCCCCAGCGGGGGCGAATCGAGTCGAATCCCCGAGAGTATACCCATATGGGGCCGCGGCTCTGCGGCGAACTGAAGACGATGTCGGCGGATTGGCATGGGCCCCGCGTGTCCCGCCAAATGAGCGTGGATTATCGGACGAAATAATCCGTCGCAGGCCCAAATGCCGTCCAATTATCCACTCCCGCACACCTCTCGTCTCCAACCGTGAGATGAGAGACGTATACGAAAGATGGCTGTACAGCAAAGAGCCAAACAATTTATAGTGCTGTTTGGTTGGTGATTGTTCTTTCAGTAAAAGCACTTACATATAAAGCAAGTTGCAAACAGCTGACCCCTTATTTCGTGCTCATTTTTAAGGCGAGAAATTGCCGTCATATGATCGGACGAGTTTCAACGATTACGATTTAGTATTTGGCGCGGATGCGGTCGATTCTGATGTAACGCTAGTTGACCACGCGGTAGATTGCGCTTTCTTCCAGACGCCCCGGCAATGCGCAATAAGCCGGATAACGAAGCGATTGCCGGTGCGTCTATCCATAGGGAATTCCGGGAACGCTTCTGCGGACAGTCAAAAGATTCGTCGGTCCCAAGCGGATTAAAGGTATTTGCATAAGACGTCATTTAACTAGAGACGATGCATATTGAATCGTTCAATGAACTTGCACGCTGTGTCCAACAACGCCGATTGTTGTTTTAAGGGGCTTGATGAGAGAACAGAACCAAAATAATACTTGCATAGTTAGTTATATAAAGTATTATAACGTTATGGGATGAATGAAGGGTTCATCCAAGTGAGTTAGGAGTAAGGGATGTTCAATTTCGATGAGCCTCGTTACGAGAAGGTTGTGAGCGATGCCCTCGCTCTCCGTCCTCAGATTGAGGCTGCCGTGGACGAGGTCTGCGAGCAGGGTTATTCCAACATCTTCTTCATCGGCTGCGGCGGCACCTGGGCCCACACGCTCCCGATGAAGTACTGGGTCGAGACCACCACGGCCGACGTCGACGTCCACTGCGAGATCGCCGCAGAGTTCCTCGCCTGCCCGCCCAAGACCTTCAACAAGGATTCTGTCTGCGTCTTCTCCACCCGCACCGGCACCACCCCCGAGATCATCGAGGCTGCCAAGTTCTGCCAGGAGCAGGGCGCCCGCACGCTGATGTATGTCTCCAACGACAACACCCCGGCCACCGAGTACGCCGATTACAAGTTCTTCAGCTTCGCCGAGGACGACGTTCTGTGCGAGGCCATCTACACCTACCAGATCACGCTGGTCGCCCGCTTCCTCAAGAACGCCGGCGCCTTCCCCAAGTACGACACCTTCATGGAAGAGTTCGGCAACATCGCTCCGTACCTCATCAAGGCCAAGGACGCTCAGGACGAGCGCTGCGCCGCCATGGCCGAGGACTTCAAGGACACCGATTACCACATGGTGATTGGCTCCGGCATGCTCTGGGGTGAGGCCTACGACTACGCCATGTGCATCCTCGAGGAGATGCAGTGGATCAAGACCAAGTCCATCCACGCCGCCGAGTTCTTCCACGGCACCATCGAGCTGTGCGAGGAAGGCACGAGCCTCATCATGCTCTACGGCGAGGACGACACCCGTAAGCTCATGGACCGCGTGGACAACTTCACTCACATGCTCGCCGACGAGAAGGGCGTCAACGTCCGCGTGAACAAGTTTGACACCGCCGAGGTCGAGCTGCCGTTCAGCGACCCCGAGTTCCGCAAGATCGTCTCCCCGATGGTCACCTACACCATCACCGAGCGTCTGAGCTGCCATCTCGAGCACGTCCGTAACCACCCGCTCACCACGCGTCGTTACTATCACCAGATGAACTACTAATCCTCTCAAATTGCTGCGGTTGTCTGCAGGCGAGCTGCGCAGAATGCCTCGCCTGCAGACCTGTTTCTGGGGTTGATCGAAATGGTTGTCCAGTATCTTCTAGTTGCACTGGTCGCATTTATTGCGTCCATGGACGAGCAATTATTTGGCATTACGATGCTTGGTCGTCCGCTGTTTACGAGCCTGTTTGTCGGCTTGATCCTTGGCGATGTCCAGCAGGGCGTTATCGTCGGCGCTGCTTTGGAGTCCATGTTCATGGGCGCCATCATGGTCGGCGCGGCGGTTCCTCCCGAGGTCTATGCCTCCGGCGTGCTTGGCTGCGCGTTTGCCGTCATTACGGGTACGGGCACGGCAACTGCCGTCGCGCTCGCCCTTCCCGTCTCCGTCTTCCTTCAGGTGTGGCGCAACTTCTGCTACGCCGTTCCGGGTGCCTTTGCCTGCAAGAAGATTGAGACCGCTCTGGCAAATCGCGATCTTGCCAAGGCGAATCTGTACCATCTGACCATCGTGCCGCTGTCGATTGGCATTCCGTCTGCACTGCTGGTGTTTGGCTCGCTGTTCTTTGGTGCCGACCTTATCAACAATGCGCTCAACGCGATTCCGCAGTTTGTGATGGACGGCCTCAACGTTGCGTCCGGCGTCATGGTCTGCATCGGCTTCGCTCTTCTTATTAGGACCATGGGCGACAACAAGCTTCTTCCTTGGCTGTTCATCGGCTTCATTATGGTCATCTACCTCAAGATGGACGTGGTCGGTGTCGCCGCAGCTGCCATTTGCGTCGCGCTGCTCCTGGCCTTCCGCGAGGGCTCGTCCGGTCCGCAGACGGTTGCTGCAGATGAAGAGGAGGACTTCTAATGGCTATCCAGAACACCGACCTCAAAGAGGCCAAGAAGGACGCGATTATGACTCCCGATATGTATCGGAGCATGTTCCTTCGCCAGTTTACGAGCCAGTGCTCGCAGTCGTACGACAAGATGATGGCAATGGGCTTCATGTACACCATTCAGAAGCCCCTGCGAAAGATCTATCCCAACGACGACGATTACTATGCGGCGCTCGATCGCCATACCGAGTTCTTTAACATCACGCCTCATGTGCTTCCGTTTGTAGCCGGCCTAACGGTTTCGATGGAAGAGCAGGCGGCTGCCGATAAGAACTTCGACACGTCCTCGATTAACGCCATGAAGGTCGGCCTTATGGGACCGCTTTCCGGCATCGGCGATTCGTTCTACTGGGGTACGTTCCGCGTGGTTGCCGCCGGCATTGGTATTGGCATCGCTTCGACGGGCAACCCGCTCGGCCCCATCGTGTACGCGCTCATCTACTCCGTGATTAACTTTGCAACGCGTATCGTCGCCGCCCATCTGGGTTACGACTTGGGAACCAAGTTTTTGCAGCAGTCCGAAGAGAGCAACCTTATGTCTCGCATGACGCATGCTGCCGGTGTTCTCGGAATGACCGTTATCGGCGCCATGATTGCGGCACAGGTCTCGCTGTCCACGGCTTTGACCTTTGACGTTGGTGGTTCGGAGATTGTCCTGCAGGATCTGTTCGATTCGATCTTCCCCGGTCTGCTGCCCTTGCTGGCAACGTTCGCATGCGTTGCCCTCTATAAAAAGGGCGTCAAGACCATTTGGATCATCTTGGGCATCTTCGCAATCTGCATCATCGGAACGGGCTTGGGAGTGTTCGCAGCGGCGTAATGTTGACTGCAATGCTCGCGCGCTCGATAACTAACTGACCGTTTGAAAACGGGGCTCGGCGTAAGGCCGGCCCCGTTTTTTGTTCGAGGGATTTTCCGATCGTCCAAAAATCCAGGCTCATGCATCACTCACGCATCTCTCGTCTCTCACTCATCTCTAAGCTGAGAGATAAATGAGAGACGAGAGATAATTACGAGAGATAACTGAGAGATAGACAGACAGACGGTCTATCGGGGACATGTATCGCCGTCAGATTGATGCCGCGCGCGGAGCAGCTACACTAGCGCCCGCGCCCCGCATCCGCGCCATTTCGCGCGCTGCCCATGGCAACCATCAGCAAAGCAGCTACAATAGCCCAATGTGCATCGCGCACGACGATGATATCGGCGCCCGCGACTAGGGGAGAATACATGGCAGAGCAACAGATAACGCCGGGGACCAAGCTTCAGGTGGCATTCGATGTGCCCATGGGCCAAAAAACCGACTTCAACATGCTTGCCACGTACAAAGAGAACCTGGACGACGCGTACTTCCTTATGAGCGCGCCCATGCTCGCCGGCAAACCGCTGCTCATGGACGAAAACCAAAAGCTGCTGCTGCAGTACAAAGTAGGCGAGGAAACGTTCGTGCTCGCCGGCTATCCCGAGGCAGTCGAGAAAAAGGGTATCCGCACCTACTGGAAAATGCGCAAAGTCGCCGAGCAGCGCACCTTCGTCAGGCGCCGCGACGAGCGTTTTAAGGTCGCCATGCGCCTGACCTACCAGCGCGACAACGCGCCGACCCCCGAGCCCGAGGACGCCATGACCATCGACGTCTCGGCCGGCGGTCTGGCCGTCTACCTCAACGATTACCCCGACGTGGGCGAGGCCCTGGCTGTGCAAATGCCCTCGATCCGCCTGCAGGGAGAGCGCCACGAGCTGCCCGAGCAGCTGGGCATCGTGTGTTGGGTGCGCCGCGCGCCCAAGGGCAGCCTGTACCGCAACGTCTGCGGCCTGCAGTTCCGCTACGCCGACGACATGGAGCGCGAGCTCGTCAAAGAATACGTCGGTTACATCCGCGCCAAATATAAGCTCTGATCGCCATGGCACTGTTCAAGCGCAACAACAATAAAGAGCAAGCTGCCGAGGATTTGGCTGAGAATCAGGCTGAGGACACGTCGCAGGACGCGCCCGGTGCCAATGCCGAGGACGTGCCCGGCGAGGACTCCGCACCCGAGCAGGCTCCCGCCCCGCGCAAGCGCTTCGGCAAACGCAAGCGCAAGCCCAAACGCGATCTGCGCGGCGTGGTGCGCATCGAGGAGTTGGAGCAGGCGCTGGCCGACCAGGACCTCGACGACATCGACCCCGACGCGGTTGTATCTATGTATATGCCCAAGCGCCGCATGGAGCGCATCGGCACGGCGCTGCTGCGCATGGACAAGCTGCAAAAGGCCCTCGTGGTGCTGGCACTTGCCTTTGGCGTGCTGTTCGCCCTGTCGTTTATGCAGGAAAACATGGGCAACTTCACCATCAACCTCAACCGCCTGGAGCTGTTCCGCCGCGGCGTGGCCATTGCCGACAACGGCGACTTTAACAACGCCACCGCGCGCCTGGCGGCCGACGCTGTGGACAACGGCACCAATATCGCCGCCGACGACCTGCCCGACAACTTGGACGACATCGACGGCAGCCACAACGGCAAGAATTACGTGGCGTACACCTTCTATATCCGCAACGCCGGCAAGACCGACCTGGGCTACAGCGCCAAGCTCAAGGTGGTCAGCGCCAGCAAGGGCGTGGAGAAGGCGGCGCGCGTGCGGGTGTATCGCAATGGCGAGCCCACCACCTATGCGGCTGCCGCGGCCGACGGCAATCCCGAGCCCAACACCGAGCCGTTTGCGTCCAAAGACGTGGTGACGACCATTAGCCACGCAAACTTCCGCGTGGGCGATGTGGACAAGTACACCGTGGTCATTTGGCTGGACGGCGACGACCCGGAGTGCGTGGACAAGATTATCGGCGGCGCGGTGGAGTTTGGCTTTGACTTTGATTCGTCCGAGACCGACGACTCGAGCCTGTTCATTAAATTCGTGCAGGATATTGCCGACACCCTGACCGGCAACGACCCCATTAGCGCGAGCGGCAACGAGGCGCCCGATTACTACAAGGAACACAACGTGACCTGGAGTAACCGTCGCAACCAAAAGAATTCGCCCGCAGGGAACGGGGACAAGTAGAACGAACAAGCGCCGGGCCGGGATTGATTCTCGGCCCGGCGCTTTTGCTATGCAGAGGCGTTGTCTTTGGGAGAGGTGACGTCGCCAGCGGCGGCGTCCAGCAGGAACAGTCGCAGCGCGAGTTTGATCGCGTAGCCCGGTTTGACCTGCGCCGCGTCTCCCATGCGTTCGGCCAGGTCGCTACAGTAAGCGTAAACGTCGCGGATAAGGTCCGCGCCCGAGAGGGTGAACATGTAGCCTGCGTCCGAAAGCGCGTTGGGTGCTGCGGGCAGCCCCGCAGCCGCACAAAAGCTCGCGAGGTCGGGGCCCATGACGGCGTCGTAGTCGATCACGGCGCCACGGTCACGTGCGGCCTGCTCCTGTTCACGGGCGAACGACAGCGCCGCGGCCAGCACAAAGCTGGGCGTGGGCGCGTTGACGTCGTCGGTGGTGGCGACGAGCTTACCGGCCGCTTGCGTGACCAGCCAGGCGACTTCGCGCTGGCAACGAACGGCCTTGCGCGTCACCGGCTTGATCGATCCGGTAGAAACGCTTCCCTTGGGTTGATTGGCGGCAGCCATAGAGTCCTCCCGGCAAATAGCCCGCACAAGCAGGCAAAAATACACGTTCTGCACCAGTATAGCGAGTGGGGAAGGGCTAGGGGCAAAGCTCGGTGGAGGGTGAATGTGTGCGTTGGCATGGCGCTGCGGTTGCAAGGCTTAAGAGGGGCTTATGACTGCGCGGGAGAGAGATCAAATAAGGTAAACGATGTTCATATAGCACCGCATATAACCAGAGGTAGACCTATGAATCTGCCGGAATGTAGGCTGCCGAAAACTCATAAGGAAATCGTAAGAATTATGGTATTCTCAATTCCATGTCTAAAGGATGGGCAAGCAACATCCAACACGAAAGCGCGGGCTCCCCTTCCGGGCTTCTCGAGGGTCATCTGGGATGAATGGGGAAAGAAAGGGGTCCGCATGGATACCAAGGCATTAAAGAAGCAGATGGGCGCCGCCATCGCCATGGTCCTCGTGGCAGCCGTAGCCCTCGGCTCCGCCACGTTCGCATGGTTTGTGAGCAACAACAAGGTCGACGCCACGACCAGCAAGATTTCTGCTCAGTCGAACTCCGCGTTCATGTATATCCGTGATGAGAAGGAAGATTCCAAGGATCTTCGCACGGATGATTCTTCTGTCGCGAATAAGGAGCTTTTCCCTGCTCACTGGGTAACGGCGGATGAGGCTGCCGCCGCTGGAGGCAACTACAACGGCAAGGAAGCTGCTAATTTCTATACCGCTTTTGGTCAGTCTGCTGATGCTGCCGGATACGTTATGGCTCCGGACTCCTTGAAAAAGGTGGCTGCAGAAGGAGAGACGGAGGGTTCAACTGGCGCGGCGGAAACCGGCAGGTATGCCGTTAAGAACACTTTCTTCGTCGGTTCCAAGGGTGCGAATCTGGAAAACCTTAAGGTTGATAGTTGCTCTATTAAGAGTGACACAAACGATAATGCTGAATTTGACACTGCCCTTCGTGTGCTTGTTAAGTGCGGAGAAAACTGGGTTCTTTGTGGCCCGACCTCGGTCCTTGCGTCCTCGAGCGGCGATGCAGTCTTGGCTACAACCGTTTCTGCTACTGAAAGCAAGCTTGAGATGTATGTCTTCTATGATGGCGATGACGCGAAGGTCTACACGAATAACCTTGAGCATTTGAATACTGCTTCCAAGCGCATCAACGTTGTCTTCACTGCCACCTCTACTCAGACGGACAAGAACAACTAGCGCCTGTGGGCGTACACAAGGCGGGGGAGAGGTGTCCCCCGCCTTTTTCTTTAGAGAGGAGGATTTCCGTTGAGCGTTAAGCAGATGAAAAAGCAGCTTGCGATCGCAGCTTTGTCTGTCGTTATGGCGGCGGTTGCACTTGGTTCTGCCACGTACGCTTGGTTCGTCTCCAACACAAAAGTTGATGGCACCACGAGCACCGTTAGTGCCCAGGCAAACGGAATGGTCCTCCAGATTGCGCCCGACAAAGATGCCATTCATGACGGTAGCGATCATCAGACGACCGCTGCAAGTCGCGGTCATGAAATCAGCCCGTCCTCGACGAACGATGCTATTTCCTGGTTTGTTCCAAAATCATGGAACGGTACGGATGTAAGTGGTTATCAGAAGGCGACGATTGCCGATCAGCTTGAGGGCGGCTATCAGCTCGAGGGAGACCCCAAGACTTATTACGCCTATACCATGGCGGAATATACGCTCTACACGATTAACCAGACTGGTGAGGCTGACGTCTATCTCGATAACAGCAGCTCGAACGGTCCCGTTGTCGTGACTGCGTCGGAAGGCGCTTCGGAAGAATGGTTCAACAAAATCAAAGGCAGCCTTCGTGTGGGTCTGCTGATTGATGATGAGCTCAAGGTTGTATATGCTCCGGTCCTTCCGACTGGCAGGGGAAACGATGTTTCTGCTACCGAAGGCTGGAGTTGCGTGAATTCCGACAGCCTCTCGGTGACCATGGCGCCGTCTTATGCCCATGTGTACGGTGGCAATATGGTCGACCAGAACAACAAAAACTGGGGAGCAACTGGAAGCGGTGACTCCTACGTAAAGCCGACGGGCGATGCTCAGATGCTCGCACACGTCGGTTACAACGGGACGAACTTCAAGGTTGTCATTTGGATGGAAGGCACCGACAGCGATTGCCAGAACATGCCCGGTCTCGATGTTGGTGAGGGAAGCCCAACTTTCGACGTAACGGTTAGCTTGGTCGGTATCGTGCCGGATTCTAAGTAGACTTAAGCCGTCAGCTTAATATGCCTGAAAGGGGTTGTTTCGATTGAAGCGACCCCTTTTTTGTGTGGCTGTCTGGTATAAACACTTTGTCGCATATCGCACGCGATCGGCGATAATGTGGGGAACTGTTCTTTCAGGAGGTTCCTTATGGACGGCATCGCTTCTAGTGTTCCGCTGATTGCTCGGCCGAGTTTCGACCGCGCTTGCAGCTTTGTGCCGTCCGAATATGTTCAGGCTTGGGAGTGGTTCTTGCGCGAGGAGCAACGTGGCGGCCTGTGGGACAAGCTCCCGCATCGCACCAATGCCGATAGCCCCCAATATCCCTTTCGCCTGACGATTGAATCCGAACTCTTTCCGGTGTCGCGCGATTCGGGCATCTTTTGGCCTGGTCGCGGGCGTGTCAAGCATCCGCGCGAGAAGACCTTTGCTCTCTCGGTACACAATTCCAAGCGCGGCGCTTACCCCGATGTCCCGCCGCTCTATCTTGAGGATGGCACGTGGGTGCTCAAGTACTCGTCGCAAAGTGCTTCGGTCGAAAACTGGCGCGACCAGGACTACAACCAAAAGATGATCAACTGTATGGAGTGCAGCGTTTCCGCACGCAGCTCTTTGAGGCCTATACCGGTCGATGCGCCGTCTCGGGTTGCAATGTCGACGAAGCGCTCGAAGCTGCGCATATCGAGAACTACTCGGGTCCCAAGTCGCAGGCTGCCAGCAACGGTATTCTGCTGCGCCGCGACCTGCATTCGCTGTTCGATGCCCATCTGATTTCGTTTGAGCTGGTACGCGGCGATTATCAACTTTGCGGTTCGTACCTTCTGCAGCATACGGATTATGCCGCGTTTGCGGGCTCGGTGTTGCGCGAGCCGGACGAACATCGCTTTCGCCCCAACGCTCGATTCCTCGAGGCCCATCGCGCCGAGTTCGATTTCTCGGAACCGCGACGTCATGCGGAGGCCGTTGCTCCGTATTAGTCGGCTGCCGCCCGTTTCAACCCAATCATGTCGATTGATCGGATCGCGCCATGCCACATCGATGGTCGCGCGATCCTGCCATCCTTTCCTCAACAGGTAAAACGGGAAAGGGGAGACCATGGGATGGCGAAGCGATATCGCGCGAGGCGTGTACGGAAACCTACCGCGAGCGTTAATGGACCGGAGCCTGTTCCCGCTCGTCGAGGCCAGCTGCAGTCAAATCTGCTTGCCCTGTCCTCGCTGCGGCGCAGACCTCCCATGCCTAGACATCAGCTTCATCGACATCCGCGACAAACATGCCGCCGAAACGCGGGCTCGAACAGGCCTGCGCCTCCCGGTCTATCCTCAGCAATATCCAACCTGCAGATGCGCCATTACCTATGACGGGGCGGGGCCGTAGCGTCGATGATCGAATTGTCAGTCAAGATAATCAAATGAGTCGAGAAGCACCGCCCTACGCTCGCAGCGCTCCAATGGGGAACACGTAGACGTCGTGCTCGGCGTCGTAGCGGCAGAAGGGCGAGGTTGCGGTGATGACGGCGCAGAACTCCGGTTGGGGGTTGCGCGCTGCAGGGTTCAGAGCGACCTTGCGGCGCAGACGCTCGATGTTGCGGATTCCGTCGCTAACCTTGGATTCGCCGAGCTTGATTTCTATCGCTGCCCAGCGGCCATCGTTCAGCTCGATGATGGCATCAACCTCAAGCCCGTCGGAGTCGCCATAGTAGTGGAGCGAGCCCGGATGCGAACCGGGCAGGCACGAGGTGTAGACGCTCAGATCGTGAATGCACAGAGACTCAAAGAGCAGGCCAAAAGTCTGGCCATCCGCAAGGAGCCTTTCGGGGTTCATGCCAAGCGCGGCTGCGGGAATGGAAGGGTCGGCAAAATAGCGCTTTGGTTTGGTGCGCAGGCGGGACTTTGCGCGGACGGGCGCATCCCAACCGGGCAGATTTACGATCGCATACATGCTCTCCAACATGTCGAGGTAAAACGCCACGGTTGAAGTTGCCGGCTGGGCATCGCTGTCGCCCAACGAGGCGTCTGCCGCAATGGTGTTGAGCGTAGCAGAGGTCGCAACGTTGCGGGCGAGCGAGGACACGATGTGTCGCGCCGTAGACCCCACGCCTCCTTTTTGCGGAACGCTGACTTCGTACATGGCATCGAGATACTGGTTAACGACCTCTGCGGCCATCTGGGGGCTCGCCCCGACAAGCGCCGGCCATCCCCCGCAACAAATCGCGTCGGCCAGCATGGGGAGCGAGCCTGTATAGGCGGAAGTTTCGAATGATCCTTCGAATAGGTTTTTCAGCGAAACGGATCCCGTTGAAAGCCCTCGTTCCCAAAGCGTCATGGTGCTCATGTCGAGAAGAGCTATGCGACCGGCGCCGCTGTGGGTGACAGAGTCTTTTGCCGGCGTCGACGACCCGGTGAGGATAAAGAGGCCCTTCTCGCCGCCGGATGCATCTACGGCGCGGCGTGTGGCGTCCCATGTTGCTGGGGTCTCTTGCCACTCATCGATGACGTGCGGCTTATTGCCCTGAAGAGCGAGCGAAGGATCGGCTTCGACCAACAACTTTACGTTTGGGTCGTCGAGATGAACGACGCTCTCACCGAATGCGAGCGCGGTCCATGATTTACCGCACCACTTTGTGCCCCGAATCTCGACCGCACCAAAAATCTGGAGCAGGGTTTGCAGCCGTTCGTCCAAAAGGCGAGGACGGTATGATTTGGGCTGTTCCGAACCATAAGAAATCATGATTTGATAAACCTCACTACCTGCGTATACTCGATTTACGAGGAATTTTACACTCGATTTTCGAGGATCATCATACTCGATTTTCGAGGATTTTCGCACTGGATTTCCGAGGATATCTGGACTCGATTTTCGAGTTTTGCCCTACAGGTAAATCCCCTCGCACAGGGTTTTGTGGAACTGGGTGTGGTGGTCACGTGCCCAGGTGAAGAGCGCCTGGTCAAAGTTGTCCTGACTGTCGGGGATGCCGTAGACGCCGGCGACTTCCACGCGCACGAACTCCAGCGCGGGCAGCTTGTTGATGGCCGTGAGTGCAAACGGCGACGTGGGCTCCTCGAACAGGTAATGGCTGCCTTGCAGCGCGCCGCAGGCGGTGCAGGTGCTAGCGAGCGATACGGTCTTGGTGGTGCGCGACGTTACGGGCTTGTAGCCGCAGCGCTCGCGCAGGTAGTCGCGAATTTCGGCCGGCACGCAGCCCAGCGCGGGGACGATGGCTATGGCGTTGGCGCGGGCGGTGTCGATCGCGATGTGGCCCGCGTCGTCCACAGCGGGTATTGCGCCGGGCGCAGCCTTGCTGCCCGAGTCCTCGGCCACCCGATACGGAATGCCAAAGGCTGCGACCGTCGTCTGCTCGTGACACTTCCAACATTCGCGCTTGCCCAGCACCAGGTAGATGTAGGGCGCGCTGGGGTCGGAGCGATCAACGCCGGGCAGCCACGCGGCAAAGGGCTCGGGGTTGACGCCATCGGGCACGTACCAGATCTTCTTGGCCCGGTCCCACTTGGCGCCCAGGGCCTTGGCCTTGTTTTTGTGCGAAAAGGGAACATCGAGCTCGGTGCGCATGGCGGCTCCTTTGTGCGGCTTGCGGTGCATGTGCTCCAAGGATACCCCACCGGCGAGTGTGTGGTCGCTAAACGAGCACTTCGACCGCCCGAGAAGTCGCGGAGCATTTTAGCGAGGGCGCACCGTCAAGCAAATGGTCAGCTTTTGGTCAGTTGAGCGGCAACCTTGCCAAAAGCTTGACGGATTTGCATTTAGACGTCGACGAATGAACACTTTGGTTGCGCCGCGGCAAAAAACTGCTGGTCGTTTGCCGAAATCGTGACGGGGCCGCCGGCGTCCGCCGACGCGCGTGCTATCTTCGCGCCATGGGGTACTTTATCGTTTCACATAACGCTGCGCTGGCGCTCTTGGCACACATCCCGAACCCGCGCTTTGGGGATTCGGAACCAGAGGTCGTGTCGATTGCGGGCGCCTGCGCGCTCTGTGACCAGGAGGCGCAGGAGGTTATCGATCGCTATGACCTGGGGATCGAAACGCTGGATTTGCTGGTGCCGACGCGCACCGACCGTCGGCGGACCAAGCATGTTAAGACGCACCTGTGCACCAACGAGCTCCCGGCGGGCTCGTTTATCTCGCTGGGCCACTGGATGGGCGGCCTGGATGCGTATGTGTGCTCTCCCGAGCTGGCGTTTTTGCAGGCCGCACACGATGGCGATGCGGCGGCAGCCATCTATGCCGGCTATGCCATGACATCGAACTACCGGTTGGATAACCTTGCCCCCGGCGGGGTGACCAGTAGGGATGCGGGCATGCGCGATAGCAAGCTCACGACCAAGGAGCTCATTGCGGCGTATATCGAGGCGTCCCCAAAGGTAAGGGGTCTCGCGAAAGCAAAGGCGCTGCTTGCGTATGTGATCGAGGGGTCGCGCTCTCCGAGGGAGTCGGGGCTGTGCATGTTTATGTCGCTGCCTACGCGCTACGGCGGGTATGCATTGGGCAAGGCCGAGCTCAACAAGAAGGTCTTTATTCGCGATGGACTCAACGATGGGCGCGAGCGCAAGCTGCGCGTGCTGGAGCGCACGCCCGACATTACGCTTACAGCTAAAGTCGAGGTGGGCAGGGATAAAGTAAAGGCCGGGCTGCTGCCAGAGGTGCTGACCGCGATGGTCGACTACGACAGCGATGCCATTCATGACGGCCGCGAGAAGATCCACAAGGATGCCGAGCGCCGCAACGAGTTGGAACTGCTTGAGGGGGTAGCGTATTTTACCGTGACAACCGACCAAGCAAATGACTACGAAAAGCTCGTTCGGCTGTGCGAGCGCATCCGACGCAAGCTGCATCGGAATAAGCGCCCCATCTTTAACAAGGCGATGAGTGCAGAGCAGCGATATTTTGCCCATGCGCGTGCCGAAACGAAGCGATTTTGGCTCTGGCAAGCCGTTATCGATGCGCATCAGTATTGGTAGGGGCGGTAACAGGGGGTTAGAATTAGCGGCCATATATCCAGGTTTAATACTTTTCCCGAGAAGTGAACGAGTCAGAATGGACCCCCGAAACATCGACACTTTTAGGGGCTTGTTTCCTGCGGTTTTGCTGCTGGAATCCTGCGGTTTTAACGTCAAAAAGTGTGGATGCTCCAGGGGTCCAAATAAGCTCGTTCACTTCCCCGGAAAAGTATTAGACCTCAATCCAGAAGGGGTTATTTTAATGTAGCCGCGAGGCCCAATCGAGTCTGATCGGGGCGAAATCCGGGCTGTTTGGGCGGCTTCGGGTACCACGGCGCTCTCTTGGCTTGGAGCCGTAAAACAAAACAGCTCAGAGGCGAAGCCTCTGAGTTGCGAACATTTGGTGGGCGTTAGAAGATTTGAACTTCTGACCTCTTCCGTGTCAG
>ERZ773188.533-NODE-533-length-47127-cov-5.675922_pt1 | contig 47127 bp, 34 predicted proteins | sample MGYA00581011_ERZ773188 | MGnify/ENA primary metagenome ERZ773188 (study PRJEB29015, sample SAMEA2737798) | human gut metagenome | biome: human gut; feature: human-associated habitat; material: faeces | place: China | collected 2012 ...
CATAAACCATGTTACGCACCGGCATTGCATAATGCACCTCCATCTGATTCTCAACCCCTAATATCACATAGTTTGCATAAGAGTCCTGCATCATTGCTGCAAATTTCAACAGATCGCGGTGTTTCTGCGCTGAATGACTGCCATCCGTTTTACGCTTGGAATGTTTATGCATTTGAGATCTTTTTATGCTAACTTCCACTTCTCTTGACAATTCCTGTCCTTTTATTGCCACCGGCAATGTAACCAATTCCGTAACATCCTTCTCTGTGAGATTCTCCGGCTTTATCTTTTGTTCTCCATCATAAAGAAAAAAATTAAAGACATCCGCAAAAATCTCCGGGTTTCCTATGTATTCTTTAATGATTGTATCTTTAATAATATCTCCCCCTATCCCTGCTGTATCATCAAATGTTGCTTATATGAGTTTTACTATAATACATTTTCTTGGTTGTTTCAATATTTTATATCATTCGTCATAATAAACATGGCATTTATTAAAAAAAACCACTTCTAAAGAGTTATATATTCAAAATCTATGTAGCTTGTGATTAAACCGGGACATCTCAGACATCTCTTCGGGCATGTATTCATCAGAGACGTAACAAAAAAATAAAACCCTAGATAACTATCTAAGGTTTAAAAATAAAAAACTGGGCTACAAGGATTCGAACCTTGAAATGCTGGAGTCAGAGTCCAGTGCCTTACCATTTGGCGATAGCCCATCATATGTCTCAAAGCATTCCATTTACAATGTTTCATGTAAATATTTCGCTCAAGCACTCAGCTATTATATAATAATATTTTCCAAAAAGCAAGCCCTTTTTTATAAAAACTTTTTCAAAAAGCAAATACCTTTTTAAAAAGCACATAACTTTTTCATTTTGAAAAAGTTTTTACAGATGGAAAGTTTTATGGCATTCTTGCAAATAGTTGAATTAGATCGATGAAGTACACATCTTGCATATTACCTTTACACCAATGTTAAAAATGTAGTAAAATAGAAATAGTGACTAGACCATAGGGTCAAAAATGATTGGAGTAACAGTATGACAAAAAATCAATTTACAATACAGCCGGGCAATGCACTGCCGCTTGGCGTGACAAAGGTGGCAGATGGTGTTCAATTCGCCATATATTTGCCGGACAAGAGAGAATGTTACCTAAAGCTATTTCGTAAAGGGCATCAGACAGAGCAGTATCGGATACCGCTTACGGATGAATATCGCATGGGAAGCGTATATTTCGTACACCTGCGTTCCAAAAATACGACAAGTGCCTTTGATATAGCCGAAGAATTATCCGATAAGTACGAATACGTATACGAAGCAGACGGGGAAGATATTGTGGATCCCTATGCGGCAGGAATATCCGGTCGTGACCGTTGGAATCGTACAGATAAAATGCCCGTCAGAGGTCGTATCTGTTTGAAAGAATTTGACTGGGAAGGAGATTACATTCTGCGCAAGCCCTTTCATGAGCTGGTTTTATATCAATTACATGTAAGAGGATTTACAAAACATGCCTCCTCCGGTGTGAGCAAGCCGGGCACTTTCGCAGGTCTGCAGGACAAGATACCATATATGAAAGATCTTGGGATCAATGGCGTACTCTTGCTTCCGGTATATGATTTTGAAGAAAAGCAGGGTGATAAAGTAAATTATTGGGGATACGGTGTAAGTGATACGTATTATTTTGCACCAAAAGCAGCCTATAGCAGCGGAGAAAATGCAGATGAAGAATTCAAAGAAACGATCAAAAAGCTTCATCGCAACGGAATGGAAGTTATTTTGGACTTCTATTTTGCACCCGGCACCAATCTTAACTTAATGACAGATTGTTTGCGGCATTGGGTATTAAACTACCATGTGGATGGCTTTCGGGTCAACACAGAAGTCATGCCATCGCTTACATTAGCATCAGATCCTATTTTATCCGGTGTCAAGCTGTTTTCCTCTTATTGGGATGAAGAAATGCTATCCGGCGCCGGTATTCATCAGGCGGATAACTGTCTGGCAGAATATAACGAAGGCTTTATGAACGATGCCCGCCGTTTCCTGAAAAGTGATGAGGGACAGGCAGAAGCGTTTTATAAAAGATTTTACCGCCATCCGGATAAAGTGGGCGTTATCAACTTTATGACTCATGTAAACGGATTTACGATGATGGACCTGGTGTCCTACGATATCAAACATAACGAATCAAACGGGGAACGAAATGCCGACGGAACGGAGAACAATTATAGCTGGAACTGTGGCGTGGAAGGAAAAACCCGCAAAAAGGCTGTACTGGAGCAGCGGAAACGTCAGATCCGCAACGCATTTTTGATGCTGTTATTTAGTCAGGGAACGCCGATGATCCTTGCAGGCGATGAATTTGGCAATAGTCAGGAAGGCAATAACAATCCGTATTGTCACGATGATGCGGTAACTTGGCTCAATTGGAAACCAACCAAGACAGGGGAGCAGATTCGCAACTATGTGAAACAGTTGATCGCATTTCGTACAGAGCATCCGGTGCTTCATCAAGCGAAAGCATTATGTATGCAGGATACGTTATCCTGTGGTCTGCCCGGCATATCGGCGCATGGAGTGCAAACGTGGCGTCCGGACTTTTCCAATTACAGCCGCATATTGGGTGTGCTGTTAGCCGGAGATTATGCGCAGAGACCGGATGGAACTTCCGATGATTCTATATACATCATTTTTAATATGTATTGGGAGACAAAGTCCTTTGATCTGCCAACGCTGCCTGCAGGCAAAGAATGGCATGCTGCCATCGAGACATTTGATGAAACATTTCACGTGTTGCCGCAGCCTGCCGTTAAGCAGACCAAGAGAAGCAAGAATACAAAATTGGGCAAGCAGCGTGCAACCGTAGTTCCACCGCGTTCTATTGTTGTATTTGTCAGCCGCTAGCAGATATATGCGACCGGTAGCCGTCGCAAGCAAAAAAGCAGACACAGGAGCGGAGAAAAGCTCTTTATAAGCAAAAAAGCAGACACAAGAGCGGAGAAAAGCTCTTTGTAAGCAAAAAAAGCAGACACAGGAGCGAAGAACCGCGCCCCTGCATCCGCATGAGGGAGTGTCTGCAGACGCAGATCAGAAATACAATTAGAAATCGTGATTTTTCATGATTTCTGAGTAAAGATCAAGATCACAGACATTTGGCTCTGTGTAATGCGTGCAGTTAGCGCAAGATACGCTCTCTGCAGTGGAGTTAGAGCATCCGCATTTGCCTGTTTCGCAAGGGCAATACTGCGTACAATGTTCTGCAACTTCTTTCATGGTTTTTGCATCTTTTTTCATGATCGTGCCTCCTTATCTGCGCTGTCTGAAGTAGGCAGCCGATGCTGACAGCGCAAGTGCACGCGGCTGTAATCTATAGAAAGACAAACTCTCTGCATCCAAACAGCAGAAAATTTGTCGTGCAATTAGTATGCACAGAAAGCAGGATTTTATGATTTTATTAAAAATTTCTGAAATACAAAAAGCTATGGCGCACTTATTGATCCGCGCTGCCTTTGATGAATGTTATTTGGAGCAGGCAGAAGTGCTCACCTTTGCCAAATTGACCATGCAGGGAGGGCGTAATCCGAATTGGTACGATGAAGCGCCTGCAGATGACCGGGTTCGATGGAAAGAGTGCAAACCAACGATATTTACTTATATAAAAGGGGATCGAACGCCAACGATGATGCGCATTTCTTTGAAAGCCAGTGCAGAATTTGCAGAAAAATTGTTGGAAAACAGTGGCGTTTATGACCTGTATTTGCAGGAAAAACCGATGTTGCAACTGCAATTTCGCTATGAAAAGCAGAAATTGGTATTCGTCACCGGTATTACGCATGCAGAATTCACCATGGATAAACGTATTGAGTTTGCATGGGATGCAGCGGTAGAACAGTATGTGAGAAGTTTGGAAGTTGGGGCAGAACGAGGATAAGAACCTATATTATATGTAAGATGCGTGATTGATAGAGAAAATTGATTTTTTACGCTACCAATGTATAATATAGTTAAAAATAGTACAAATAATGAATGTAACAGAAATTAGAGTGGCTCATTAGCTGAACTGGAATATATTTTTGTTTAGGAGGGGGGAGAAAAGTTATATGTCAATAAGCATATCTAGATTGATACAATACTATTTGGATGACAAAGTTTTGATCTCAGATCATGCGGCTATGCGATGTAAACAGCGCGGAATAAAAATAAAGGATATTCGTAATGCTGTTAATAATGGAGAAATTATTGAACAGTATCCGGAAGATTTTCCTTTTCCAAGTTGTTTGATTTTGGGGAAAACATATTCAAACCAGTGGATACATTTGGTTATGAGTGATGAGGGAAGTATGAGCAGAGTAATAACAGCGTATTATCCAGATAAAGAAAAATGGACGGAAGATTTTAGAACAAGAAAGGAGAAATAAGTTATGAAATGTTTAAGTTGTAAAATGGAAGAAATGCAAGAAGCTACGAATCCTTATTTCGTAAAACTTAGCAATTGTTATGTGATTATTGAAAACGTTCCATGTTATAAATGTAGTCAATGTGGTGAAGTTTATTATAAAGCTTCTGTGCTGGAAAAAATAGATGAGATTTTAGAAAAATTAGAGCATATTGCTAGTAAAATCTTTATTTTAGATTATAATCAGGCGGCGTAAAATTTGTCATGTTTGGGAGTTGGGGCAGAACGAGGATAAGAACCTATATTATCAGAGCAAATACTTGCGTTATATGCCAAAAACCACTATAATAGAATTAAATGTGGGTAAGTATGCCTTATTGTATGAGATGGCACACATGCCCGGAGCGAGAATAATAGCAACAACACAACGAGAAGGAAGAAAATATGAAAAAAGTATGAGCAGGAGGGGAAGATGGATAGTTTTGGTGCATCAAGAGGACGTCGTAAGAAACGTTTAGGAGATTTGCTGATTGAAGGTGGCTTGATCAATGACGAACAGCTTCAACAGGCATTACAGGCACAAAAGGAAAGTGATGTCAGACAGAAACTTGGTACGGTGCTGATCGATCTTGGCTTTGCATCTGATGATGATATCGCAGAGGTGCTGAGCAGGCAGTTGAATTTGACGAAGGTTCGCTTGGCGGATTATCATATAGAAGACAATGTGCTCACATTGGTTGATGAGAAATTGCTTCGTAAATATATGTTGATGCCATATGAGTTTGATCCGGAGAATCCAAATGTGCTCCGTGTAGCAATGAGTGATCCGCTGGATCTCGGAGCGTTAGATGATCTGTCTATCGTGACAGGTCTTCGCATCGAGGCTCATGTTACTACAGTAAAGGATGTAGCGCAGGCGCTTGATCGTTACTTTGGTAATGCGGAAGCAATGAAAGTGGCAGATCAGTTCACGAAAGAGCATCAGGAGCGTTATGGTAATAGAGAGAATCGTAATGAGGAGTCAGAGGAGATCAAGCAGGCACCGATCGTACGACTCTTAAATCAGATTATTGAGCAGGCAGTACATAAAAGAGCCAGTGATATTCACTTTGAGCCGATGGAAGAGCAGCTTCGTATCCGATTCCGAGTGGACGGTGTGCTTCAAGAGGCGATGCGGCATGATATTACGTTGTTCCCGGCGTTGGTCGCTCGTATCAAGATTGTCAGCGGTATGGACATTTCAGAGAAACGTAAGCCACAGGACGGTCGTATGAGCGTTATCGTTGATCGACAGGAGTTCGATCTCCGTGTATCTAACCTGCCGACGGTATACGGCGAGAAAGTCGTAATGCGTTTGACGCAGAAGAAGGCACTGACGAGAGATAAGAAGGATTTGGGATTCCAGCCGGATGATTTAGCGAAGTTCGATAAGATCTTGGCACACCCGCACGGTATTATCCTTGTAACAGGACCAACCGGTAGTGGTAAATCTACGACATTGTATACGGCACTTAGCGAATTGAATACAGAGGGCGTTAATATTATCACCGTAGAGGACCCGGTAGAGGCAAACCTTGCCGGGATCAACCAGGTGCAGACCAACCCGAAGGCGGGACTTACCTTTGCATCGGCACTTCGTTCTATCTTGCGTCAGGATCCGGACATCATCATGATCGGTGAGATCCGTGACCAAGAGACTGCCAATATTGCCGTTGAAGCGTCTATTACCGGTCACTTGGTAGTAAGCACGCTGCATACAAATAGTGCGGCAAGTACGATCACCCGTTTGGCAGATATGGATATAGAGAGTTACATGATTGCAGATGCTGTTGTTGGTGTTATTGCACAGCGACTGCTTCGACGTGTATGTCCGGATTGTAAAAAGTGGGTTCCGTTGACGGAATTCGAAAAGGAAGAAATGCATATCCGGCCGGAATACCGGAGCAGAGAGATTCTTGTACCGCAGGCAAATGTCGGCAGTGATTGCATGAGATGCGGCGGATCGGGATATCAGGGTCGTGTCGGTATTTATGAGATCATGCCAATGTCTAATATGATCAAGCGAATCATTATTCGCGAGGGATCAGCGGAGGAGATTGAGAATCAGGCGATTCGAGAAGGAATGAAAACACTTGTCACTTCAGCAAATCAATATGTATTACAGGGTATTACGACGATTGAAGAAGTACATCGTGTTGCATATGGAGAAGAGTAAAAAGAGAGGGCTATTGTTAGACCTTATCGGATAGAACTAAAAATCTAAGCACAAAATGGGGGAACAGACATGTTAAGTTTTACGATTAATGATCTGCTTGCACAGGCACGTAAGATCGGTGCATCCGATCTTCATGTAGCTGCAGGAGCAGAGGCAAAATGCCGTGTGCACGGTGAATTAAGGAAAATTACAAGGGAACCGTTGTCTGCAGCAGACACTGCGGAATTGATCATGCCGATGGTGCCGGAACGACTGCGTGCATCGCTGGATGAGACGGGTGAGGCGGATTTCTCACACGCCATTCCGGGAAATGGCCGATTCCGTGTGAACGTACTCAAGCAGAAAGGTGCATTGGGTACGGTTATTCGTTTGATCAGTACGGAGATTCCCAGTGCAGAGTCTTTGGGGCTGCCACCGTCAGTCGTAGAGCTTACCAAGAAAAAGCGTGGACTTGTCTTAGTGACAGGACCGACCGGTAGTGGTAAATCTACCACGTTGGCATCGCTCATAGATATTATTAATACAGAACGTGCAGAACATATTATCACAATGGAGGACCCGATCGAGTACGAACATTTTCATAAGGCGTCCATTATCAATCAGCGTGAAGTAGGAATGGATACGATGTCCTTTAGCGCAGCGCTCCGCGCAGCACTTCGTGAGGATCCGGACGTTATCCTCGTCGGCGAGATGCGTGACTTGGAAACAATTTCATCAGCGATCACTGCGGCTGAGACCGGTCACTTGGTATTTTCAACCTTGCATACCATTGGTGCAGCAGCAACTGTCGATCGTGTTATCGACGTATTCCCGCCGCATCAGCAGCAGCAGATTCGTGTGCAGTTGGCGAATGTACTGATTTCTGTTATTTCTCAGTCCTTGATCCCGACGAGAGATGGCAAAGGTCGTGTAGCGGCGTTTGAGATCATGCATACTACACCTGCGATCCAGAACCTGATCCGTGAGAATAAGACACATCAGATTTCATCTTCGATCCAGACAAGTAAGAATATGGGCATGATCACGATGGATGATGCGATTTACAAATTGTATAATGACGGCAAGATCGATTCTACGCAGGCGCTTGAATTTGCACAGGAACCGGATCAGTTGCGTAAAAAATTATACTAAATATTTAAATTCGGCATATTGTCTAACTACGGCAGTAGAAAATTGGATAGTTTTAACAAAAGTGGAAAAAATGACACAAAATTGTCTAAAAAAGCAAAAAATATGGTATAATTTTTGAACAAACTATGAACAACCTGGAAATGAAACGGATTCTATATGGGTGAAATTCGAAACGAGTATCATTTATACAGAAGATTGTTCATACATACATAGTGGAAGGAAAAGGTGATACGTGTGGCGACAACAGCGTTTAACTATACGGCGATAGACGCCGGTGGAAAACAGAAAAAAGGCACGATCGAAGCTGCCAGCTTAGATGCGGCGAGAGCGAATCTGAAGAATCAGGGATTGACACCGATTACGGTGGAGAAACCAAATGCCTTGAATAAGGAACTGAGCATCAACATTGGCGGTAAGGTTAAGGCGAAAGACTTGGCAGTGTTCTGTAAGCAGTTCCAAAGTATCCTGCATGCCGGAGTTACCGTGATCCAGGCGCTTGGAATGCTTGGTGAGCAGTGTGAGAATAAGAAACTGCAGAATGCGGTACAGGAAGTAAAGGTACTTGTAGAGAAAGGTGATACATTGGCGGGTGCGATGAGCACGATGCCGGATGTATTTCCGAGTATTTTGGTAAACATGGTGGAAGCCGGTGAAGCTTCCGGTAGTTTAGAGACAACATTTGAACGAATGTCGGTAAACTTTGATAAAGATGCCAAGATTAAGGGAATGGTTATGCAGGCAATGATTTATCCTTGTATCTTACTTTTAGTAATCGTTGGTGTAGTTATCATCATGTTAGTAAAGGTAGTACCATCATTCCAAGAGACGTTTGATTCGGCAGGTGGCAAATTGCCGGGTATTACATTAGCAGTTGTGGCGATCAGTAACTTCCTGATCGCAAAGTGGCCGTTCTTCTTAGGTGGTGTGATCGCAGTTGTTGTTGCTATCCGAATGTTTATGAAGACAGACCAAGGAGCAGTGTTCTTTGGAACGATTGCTATGAAAGCACCGATATTTGGAAACCTCACGATCAAGTCGGCAAGTGCGAGACTGACTCGTACATTAAGTACATTGATGGCATCCGGAATTCCGATGGTAGCAGCGATAGAAATAGTCGCAAAACTGATGTCGAATCGATTGGTTCAAGTGGCAGTTGAGGATGCGAAGAATGAAGTAGAGCGAGGTGTGGCACTGTCGCAGCCGTTAGAAGATAGTGGAGTATTTCCACCGCTTCTCTGTCACATGACGCGTATTGGTGAAGAAACCGGTAATATGGAAGAAATGCTGGAAAAGGTTGCCGATTACTATGATGAGGAAGTGGAAGCGGCAACGCAAGCGGTAACGGCGATTATGGAACCTCTTATCATCATTTTGATGGCCGCGATTGTCGTTCCGATCATGGGAGCAATTATGGCACCGATGCTTAGCATCTATAGTATGGCAGAGAATTCTTAAAGAGGTTTCTGTACTAAATCAAAGTTGTGTTATAACCACGAGCCAAGGAGTGGTTTATAATAAATATTTTATAAGAAAAGGAGATTAAAGTTATGAAAAATTATTTAGCAAAGTTACGTGAAAACGAAGAGAAAGGTTTCTCTCTCGTTGAGTTGATTATCGTTATGGCAATTATGGCTATCTTAGTAGGTGTAGTTGCATCACAGGTTATTCCTTACATGGAGAAGTCTCGTCAGTCTAAGGATCAGCAGCAGATTAGTAGTTTGGCAACTTCCATGGTCTCTGCAATAGCACAGGATGATAGCTTTGATTTAGCAACTAAGGCTGCAACAGCAGATATTACGTTTGAGCTGAATAAGACAAATCTTACTTCTAAAACTTCTGCAACCATTGAAAGCACATTTGCTGAACTCTGTGGTCAGGCGGATACAGACGCGGTTGTAACTAAAGTGAAAAGTAAGTTCACATCCAAGAAAGCAAAAGCATCAGGAAATAAGTTATATGTAACCTTAAAAGCAGATGGCTCTGTTACAATTGATTTAGGTACGGCTGCTGGAACTCCTGCAAGTGCTAAACTTACGGTTACAACAGAGTAATACAGAGTTATAATAGAGGAGATAGATTATGCCAGTGTGGTGTGCGTATTTGGTTTTGTACATATGTGTATTTATGTTCGGGATAGTGATAGGCAGTTTCTTGAATGTCTGCATTTATCGTTATCCGAAGAAGGAGAGTTTGTTAAAAGGCTCTCATTGTATGGAATGTGGATATCACCTGCGCTGGTATGATCTGATCCCATTATTCAGTTTCCTAATACTAAGGGGCAGATGCAGGAAGTGCCATGCGAAGTTATCGCTTCAGTATCCCCTCGTGGAAGGAATGAATGGAGCATTATATGTGATCGTTTTCTTGGCGAACGGTTTCAACGTTATGAGCGTGATATATTGTCTCCTGACATCCGCCCTAATAGTATTAAGTATCATTGATTTTAGACAATACATTATCCCGGACAAGGTGAATATAGTGATTCTTGTGCTGGGTATTGTTGCTACGATTGTAGATCGACCGCAGTGGAAAGAGCATGTGATCGGTTTCTTTTCGGTCAGTGTTATCCTACTGATTATTTATTTGGTGACGGTAGGGCGTGGCATTGGCGGTGGCGATGTAAAGCTGATGGCGGTTGCAGGACTGGTGATTGGCTGGAAAGCATGTATTGTTGCATTTATTGTAGGGTGTATTGCCGGATCAATCATTCATGTGATACGAATGAAAGTTAGTGGTGCGAATCATCGCTTAGCGTTAGGACCTTATCTTTCAATGGGAATATGGTTTGCAATGTTATTTAGTGAACCGATAATAGAGTGGTACTTGAGATTGTGTGGACTGGCATAGGACACACATATCTTTGTTGTTATGGGCTTTTTTGACCAAGATTAAGCAATGGAAAATCTTGGTTTCATTGTCACAGAGTGCTTGACGCATTGTCAAACATTGTGTGATATGAAACTGGTTTCTATTGTATTTCGTACAGAAGCTATGGATCAAATTATGATGAAAAAGACAGGGAGGAACAAGATAGATGGCAAAGAAAGTATTGAGTATTGAGATAGGACAACAGGTAACCAAGGCGGTTGTCATTGATTTCCTGAAGAAGAACCCTCATGTGTACAATGCCTTTTCCTTTGATACGCCGGAAGGTGTTATGGAAGACGGTTATGTCAAGGATAAGGATCGTATGGCACAGCTTCTTCGTGAACAGATGAAGGACAATGGTGTCAAAGAAAAAGAGGTTGTGTTCTCTATCGCATCTAGCAAGATTGCGAGTCGTGAGGTAACTGTTCCGTACGTTCCGGAGAAGAACTTAGACAATCTGATCAATGCGACAGCGCAGGATTACTTCCCGGTCAATATGGATGAGTACACATTGGCTTACAATGTGTTGGAGACAGTTAAGGAAAAGGATAAAAAGAGCTTGAAGCTGTTGCTTCTTGCTGCACCGGACTCTTTGATCCAGAATTATTATAGCTTGGCAGATCTGATGGGCGTTCGCGTGGAATCCATTGACTATTATGGAAACGGTTCCATGCAGGTGCTGCAGAAACATATTGGATCCGGATATAGCGTGTGTGTGCAGATCGGTTCCTTAAATACTATGGTGAGTGTATTGAAAGAGAATCAGCAGATCATGCAGAGAACGATTCCATATGGTACGAATACAATTATAGAGACGATGTTAGCACATCCGGCATTGGAGTGCCGCGATGAGACGGACGCAATGGAAATGCTCTGTCGTGAAAATGTTGTGTATTCCACACTGGATTATGAGGATGAGACAGTACGAGGAACAAGAATTTCCGAGGATCAGTGGAAACGTTCCGGTCAAAGCCGCGAGGCAAGAAAAGCAGTTACCGATGCGGTAGGCGGTATCCTATTAAGTGTTATTCGAGTGGTTGATTATTTCGGCTCTCGTTATCCGGACTGCCAGCTCGGTTATATTTATATCACAGGTATGGGTGTTAAGATCCGCGGCTTGGATACCTTGTTTGAGCGTGAGATGGACCTTCCGGTTCGTAAGCTGGAGAAATTAACAAACATTACATTCTCTAGAGGATTTGCAAGAAGCTTGCAGGATCAGACGGAGTATATTGCAGCGATCGGTGCAGCGATTGAGCCGGTAGGATTTTCCTTAAAGGAACTGAAAAACAAGCAGGGACGTGCGGCAAGCATGAGAACGGTCAAGATCATCTTGGCAGGCAGTGTGGTTGTTGCAGTTGCGCTCGTTGCAGTTGGATGGTTCCGACTTGTTGGTGCGAACAAGGAGAACGAGAATCTCAAGATGGAGAAGCAGTCACTGCAGAGCATTAATCAGGTATATACGGAGAACGAACAGGCGACTAAGAAGTTTGAAGATGCGGCTGCGTTGCATGTGGCGACATCGACGAAGAATCAAAATTTGGTAGCATTGATCGAGCAGTTACAGAAGAAGCTGCCAAAGCAGATGCAGGTGTCTACGTTGCAGACGACAGAAGATAAAGTGACATTGACGATCACAACAAAAACAAAAATATCAGTAGCTAAGATGCTGGTAGAGTTCGAAGGAATTGATCTTTTGACCAATGTGAATGTTGCTTCTATCGCGGGAGCAGAGTCTGAGAATGATAAGATAGATGAATATACTTTCTCGGTAACAGCAGATTATACACAGTTACCAACGAAAGAAGAGAAGGATGTCTCACTGGATGAAGCAGATACAACGACAACAGATACAACACAGACGGCACAGTAATAGGAGGTGACACAGAATGGCTACACAGAACACAAAGACGAAGACGACATTAGCAGATAAAGATAAGAAAGTATTGATGATCCTTGGTGCACTGGTGATTTTAGCGTTGGCATGGTTCTTAGGTTATCAGAAGTTTAATGAGCAGCGCGAGACAGTAGCGACAGAGAATGATCAGTTGGCGATGGAAGTGTCACAGCTTCGTGCAAAAGTATCCAAGAAAGCACAGGTAGAGGCTGATACGGAGAAGAAGAATGCCCGTACCGAGCAGGTGCTTCTTGCATATCCGTCAGAGCTTCGTACGCAGGATGCGATCAATCGCTTTGACCAGTTAGAGAAGAAAGTGAAAGGTCTTACGATCACAACGGAGAACTTTACAATGAATCAGATCTTCTTCCAGGATGGCGCAGCATTAGAAGAGGTTGTAGCACAGAATGCAGACGACGATGCTCAGTCGAAAGATGCGAATGGTGGCAAATCGACAGCTAGTGGTAATAATGCACAGAATAGTACGAATAATACGGCTAACGCAGCAACGAATGAGACTGCTGCTGCAGACAATGCACAGAATGCGCAGTCAACCGACACCGGTAATTATACCGGTTACCGTTCGGATGTAGGTATTACATTTGCTACGGATTATAAATCGTTGAAGAGCGTGTTGAACTTTATCAACAACTATTCAGAGCGAATGAATGTTTCGAATGTTAATATTTCATCTGATGAAGGATCTAAGGCATTACAGTGTACAATGACCGTGCAGATGTTCTCAGTTGGAGGACAGGCGAAAGAGTATAAGGATCTGACATTATCCGGTGTACCACTTCGCAAAGACAATATTTTTCAGTAAATAGGTTACGCTCGGGTTCGGATGACGGATCCGGGCGTATTGGAGTAATAGTGAGACGGTAGGGGAGAAATTAGTATGATCAAAAAATTATGGAAAGAGAATAAGGGTTTTACGTTGATCGAGATTGTAATAACGACGGTCGTACTTGCTACTATTTCGATCCCGTTATTGGCGTATTTCTCAGAGTCTATGCGGCACAGTGCAAGGACCAAGCAGCAGCAGAACGCTGTTGTTGCAGCACAGGATGCTGTCGAGGAGTTAAAGAACGCTTCATTTAGTCTCGATAACGATAAGGTGGCAGACCCATCTGCGGCACCAAAGGCAAGCTGGACAGTAGCATCTCCATTGCCATCGGCGCCGGCGGCATATGATATGTACAAGAACTATACTGTTAATGGCAGTAGTTATAATGTGGTTGCACATGTCACCCCAAAGAAGTCAGTAAATAATGTTTATAATGGTTCAAATGGTCTGTATGATCGCAACCTATCGTATAGTAAGGCGATCATTCCATCGATGGATTCCAACAAAGACTTGATCTCAACAGAGACAGCACAGTATCTGTCCGATGCTAAGTTATATTACGGTGGTTTGTACTCTACATATTGTAAGGATCATAAGAATACGATTGTGAAGGATACAACGAAAGTCAATACAACGACGATCGGAAATCATTTGAAGCGTAAGATCGTTGTAGGTATTAAGCCGGGTGCATCGACCGGTAAGATCATTGCGACAGTTACATATGAGTATAGCTATGTGAAGGATGCTTCGGATGAATATCCGGATGCAATTCTTACGGCACATCCGGATCCTTACAAAGTAGATATCGCAAAGCAGTCGATCGATGCGGATAAGTTTGAGAATATTTTTATATTCTACAAGCCGGATACAAAAAACGATGAGGTAGAGATTAAGGGATCAACGCTTGCATCGACATTGGGTGTGGCTAATATGAAGTTATATCTGGTGGCAGAGAATAGTGTAGCCAACTCATTGGCAACGCCGGAAGACCGCAGCGACCCGGACATTATCGTCCGTGATATGACATATTCAATGAAAGTGTCAACAGATACGAATCTGACAGGTACAGTCACAAAAGCTTACACAAACTTATGTGCAACTGGTCATGATGAGATTGCCTCGAGTGGTAATGTGTCTACGGTGATGCAAAAAGATGGTTCGGGTAATTATACGTTGATCACGACAGAGGATAGTAACCGACTGGTCGACATTACAGTATCGGTTTACAAGGATAAGGGAGGGTCTTATCCATTTGATGAGTCAGATAAATTGGCCTCAGTAGATGGCAATAAGGTTCAGTAAATAGAAGGGAAAGGATGGAGAGCGTATGAATAAGTTCAGAAAGGATGAGAGAGGATCATCGTTAGTTATGACCATCATAGCAGCGACGTTCATTTCCCTGTTGGCAGTAGCGGTTATTTCGATGACAGTAACCAATATTAAGCTGAAACAGGCACAGAAGAAATCTCAGACCAATTTTTATAATGCAGACTCCATCGTAGATGCGATCAAAGCGGGTGTGGAGAATGTATCAGATACGGCAGCCAGAGATGCATATGAAAGCGTATATGCAGCGTATGGTGCTGTGCGTTCCGGTTCAACGGATTCATTGACCGGAAAGTATTCCTCAAAATATTTTAATGCAGTAATTAGCGCTTTGTCCGAGGGAGACTGTGATATTACCACAGGCACGACAAATATGAAGTATCATGATTCCGTCATCAGAGGCTTCTTGACAGAGGCACAGTCCAAATACAGCGGCGGTAACTTTGTAGATGGATATAAGAGTCATGTCAATGGTAAAGGCGATATGGAGTATAACAGTGGTGACAATAGCTTATTACTGAAGGATTTGACGGTTATAAAGACAGAGGGAGACTATCAGACAACAATTACGACAGATATTCGTGTGAACCTGCCGGAGATGAAGGCCGGTACACATTCTGAGTATTTGAATTATGCGTTGATCGCAGACAACAAAGTAAAGATCAATGGTGGCTCCAGTGCGGCAACGATTGATGGTGATGTTTATTCCGGAACGGTTCGCAGAGATCTTCCGGGAGCCAGCCCGGAACCAAATGTAGAAGCGGATCCGGAGGCAGGATTTGTCGTAGATAATGGCGCAATATTGAATATAAATGCTGAGAACATTATATCTCGCGGAGATATTTTGGTTCGAGGCAGATCTTATATGCGGATTAACGGTTTGAACGGCTTGGATGCCCATGTCTGGGTTGAAAATATTCAGACAAAGGCCTCTTCCACAGGAACAGCCGGTAATGTATTAAAGATCAATGCAGAAACAAATGTTTCGGATGATTTGGAGATTTGGGGAAATAATGACAATGTCACTTTTAAGAATTCTTATTGTGGTTACAACTACAACAAGGATTATAGTGCAGCGAATATTGGTAAAACATCCGATAATGCACAGTTTAGTTCTGCGATGGTGATCAATGGAAAAAATGTTACATTAGATATACAAAGTTTATCAAAGCTGATCTTATCCGGTAAGACATTTATTTCTAAGAAGGGCAATAAAAATGAGAGTCTTGACGGTGCAGGTCCATCTTATGCAGGAAGCAAGGATATACGTACAGGAGAGGCATTGACTGTAAAGAGTAGTCAGGTTGCCTATTATGTACCGAGCGACTATTGGAAAAAGGTTGGATCTTCCGGTCCGACATTCCCAAATGGTATTGTATTTACACCGATAGAGGGATCTACAGACGAATATGAATTTGATGTAGAGGGATACAATGAGTTCGTCGGTGGCAATAAATTTGATGTGAGAGATTATATAGATACGGTTATGCCGCTTGTATACTACTATCGTCATGATACGGATGTGAAGGACGACGCCTTGACTTATTTTTACTTGAATGTGAAAGAAGAGAAACTGACGTCCTTCTATCAGACATATGCAAAGTGCAGTCCGGATTATGCGATCCTTAAGGATGTCAATGCAAAGTATATGTCATCGACAGGAATCAAGTTTAACGGCGGCGCCGGAGTATTCTGTGCGACCGGTAATATCTTGTATCGTGATGGTGCATCCGGTCAGGAGAAGATCGAGATCGGTGATGAGTCACCGGGCGATGAGGGTGCAGTAGTCCGCAGCTATGCAGCAGAGAAAAGTAAAGAATATATGTCATTGCAGATGTCGCTGACATCCGATTATGATTTATCCTTAAAGTCTCCACAGTATCGTTTGTCAGATAATTACAGCGATGTATATACGAAGAAGGGTATCACAAATACTTCATCGGATAAGACAAATTTATTTGCAGTACTTCTCGACGAAGGTAAGATTGCTGATTATGAGAGCAAGAGTTCATCGAATCCAAAGCTTCCGTCGAATAGTATTATCGTTGTGAAGAAGGGCGATTATACTTGGAACAGCTCTGAGGAAGGTGGAATCATTGTTGCAACTGGTAATGTTAAGTTGGAGAAAAACTTCAAGGGACTGATCATTGCTGGTGGAGACATTGAATTTAGCGGTGCTACTAAGGTTGTAGCGGATTCCGACCGTCTTGAAAAGATTTTTGATAACGACACAATTATTTACAATATGTTTAGTAAGTATTTCCGCAAGACGATCGCATCATCTATTGCCAAAGATGATAGCAGCGGAGATAACGGTATTTGCTATGAGAACTGGAAGAAGAATTAAAATAGGAGGTGATGGAGATGCAAAGAGGTAGCAGAGATGAGAGAGGTTTCACGATGGTGGAAATGATCATCACGATTGCAATTATGGCGATTCTGGCTGGGATTATCGGAGGTGCATATTCGATCATCAAGTCTGGAAATGCATCAAAATCGACATCCAGATTTTTGGGAAGGTTGGATACCACGCAGGTAGAAAACATGACCAAGAAGGGAACAACCTATTTGTATTTATTTAAGGACAGCGATGGGGTACAGACATTGATGTACAATGATGGTACAGACACAGGACTTAACTCTCAGAGTGATGTGATCGCTCATAAGGCGGATGGAGTTGTAACAGATATTGCCGGTTCCGGTGTGGATTTTACAGCGACATCAGGCAGCAATTCTGTGAATAGTAAAGATACATCGGATTTGGTAATTAAGATTTCTTTTGATAAGGCGAGCGGAGCATTCAAATGCTGTAAAAAGGCAGATGATGCTGCAGGAAGCACTTTTTATAAGGAAATTTCATTTAAGGGACGCGGTACTACTTCCTATGGAGTAAAGCTTGTAAAAGATACCGGCAAACATATGCAGGGATAGGAAGGGGGATGAATGATGCGACGCAAAGATGAAAATGGTTTTACATTAGTAGAACTTGTAATATCAATGGGAATGTTTTCTATTGTAATGCTTGCGATCATGTTTTTTCTGACAGCAGGAACAAAAAGTTACGGACATTCCAAAAGTGAGTTGAATCTGCAGATGGAATCGCAGATGTTACTCAATCAGATACGTGATATCACGTATTCATCCAATTATGCCAAATATGACAGCACACATAAGGCGTTGATCTTATATGATGTGGATAAGGTCCCGGCACCGACACCATCTGCAGGAGCAACTGCAGCACCGGTGGCAACAGCAGCACCGGCACCGACGAAGACGGCAAAGGTGACGATAGTATATTTGGTTGATGATAAGCTGTATTTACGTAAGGATCTAGATCCTACAGCGGTGGATGCTGCGTCACTTACAACAACCTGTGTTGCTATGGATGATTTCCTTTTTAGCAGATATATGCAGGACTTTAAGGCAACTATTAAGAAGAATGATGTGCAGCTTACGATGAAGATGAAAAATGGTAAGAGCAAGTACGAGTTGAATGAAGGAATTACAATTCGTAATGGATGGATCACTTATCCGTGATCATAATATGACAGCGTAGCAGAGACTTAGAATATTGTTTTTTCGCATGGAAAGACAATGGACAGATGGAGGATATGTAGTATAAAGGCAGATAGGTAGAATGGAGGGCTTACTATGAGCAAGAGGAGACCAAAGACAAGTCTGGTCAATTTGTTGCGTAATAAGAAAACAGCTATAGCAGCGGCAGTATGTGTGGTTGTTGCCATGGGTGCATATGTTGGCGTACATATGTACAATTCGCATGCAGAAGATACCCAAATTGGTCAGATGCGTGGTGTGATCAACGACATTAGTGAGATCAAAGGGAAGAAGAGCGGTGCAAAGCGTACCATGGGTATAGGAGCCGGGGAACTTGGTTCTGCAGAGAATCCTTTTGTTTATCTTGAGATCGTGCCTTGGCAGGGTGTTGGTAATATCAGTTATTGCGTAACCGGCTGTCAGGCTGTCGATATTGAGAAAGTATCTCAGCACAATAACATTGGTGGTAGCCTTTATGTGAATAAAGGATATGGAATCATTTGCGATTATGCATTCCCGGAGGAGAATTATCCGGGTAAAGACGGTGCGGCTGAATACAATGGCTCTAAGGTAAGAGTCCCTTGGAAGCTGACGTCAGATGAAAAAACAGTTTATGGTTACTATGAGAAGGTAAATCCGGGACAGCATCTGAAAGGTAATCTGAAGCCTACCTTTGTCATTGACGAGGCTAAGACGGCTGCCAATGGAGGGGAACATCCGGTATTCCGTCAGGCTCATGTGGATGAGAAAGCACAGTATATTTGGGTTTCTATGTCAGATTCACAGGATGCAGGATATAAAAATCATAAAGCGACCGAAAATGTGAAGTTTGCCAGTGGTACGACAGCAGCAGTGATGAATTCCAAATACAAAGTTGGTGATCGTGAGTATACGTCACGTACCGGTCAGGTTTATCAGTATCAGACACAGTGGGAAAATAGTATTGATATTGGAACAACGAAGATGTATTTCTATGACGATTTTCTTCGTTACAGTTTGAGATTACGTTCCCGTTATGAGGTGGAGAATTATAATATCGTCTTTAAGACGATTGAACCATGGGAGTTAAATGAGCATCCGGAATGGCTGGATTATGCAGATATGATTTATATGCATAAGAGCGATGAGGATGGTGCTGCTATCAGACATTATCAAGCTGCGTTGCAGCAGGATCCGGACGGCAGTAAGGGTATATTACATTATGATACGTCGAAATCTAAAAATGCAGAGGGAGCTACATTTGGTAAGTACGGAAATGGCGAGTACAAAGATAAGCAGAATGATATTACCTTTGAAATTGCTTTGAAAATGTTCTATAAGGCGAACAAATTGGAACAGTACAAAGGAACGCAAAAGTGTTCTACAGATAGTAATCTGAAAATGAATTATGCACCGGTTATTATGCCGACAACATTTTATCAGGTGAGCGCTGCGGATGGATATGACGCAAAATCAGTTAACATGTCTCGTCTTGACTGGGAGACAATGAAGCCGAAGAAAAATTCAGGATATACGGCTACGGGATACAACAATAATATATATAAGTTCTGTGTTATGGATCTGTTAATGGACCAGAAGAACTTTTATAATATGTTCCTTCGTAATCGTGTTGCGACGGGTACCTCTGTAGTTGATAAGACAACCGGCGAGGTTACACCATTTACCGGAGATGCGAGAAGTTATTGGCATCCACATACATTCCTGCCAATACAGGATTTGTGGCCGGCTTACATTAAGAAGTATGGCTTGAATATGGGGCAGGGTGGCACCGCTCCAATGAACTTTGAGGGCAACCTTGGTGTTTTGAACAATACGATGTTCTACAACTCCAACATGATGCTTAACTCTCTTGCCAATACGATTAACAGTGATACGAACAATCCGTATATGGGACAGGTATTTGATTATTATAACAAGAAGAAGGAGCATAGAGATCAGCTTACTTCATTGGATATTATTCATTATCTGTTGAACTATGATAAGTCTGATTCGGGAAATAACGGTAAAGATGGTGCTATTGAGATCTTAGATATAGAGCCGTGTAGTGATTTCTCGAAGATGACATTGGATTACTTGTACTTACTGTTCCCGGAGAGTGATCAATATTCGTTTGACGATGATTCGTTTAACATTACGCATATGACGACCGCTGAGTTAAACGGCAGTAAGGAAGACCTTTCGAAGTATGACTTGATCTACTTCGGCGATTCGACCGGTAAGCTGAATTCTACAGCATCATCGATCAAGTATACCGGTGATAAAAATCAGTGGGGCGGTTATAACGAGTATAATTATAGTTATGATGCACCTGCGTATAATGATAGCTCCAATAATGGGGAGATATTCCTGCATACAGGTGATCTGGTTAAGGGTGAGGATGGCGATAAATATCGCTTGTCCGGTAATGACTTGACTAGCATTTCATCCAAGGCACTACAGAAATATGTGAAGTCCGGTAAGGCAATGTTATTGCCGGATGTATTGCATATGGGAGATTTCTCTAATAACAGTGCTTATGCAAAAATTGTAAGCAAGAAATCTAACACACGCAAGTTTTTGCAGGCAGTTGGAGACAGTAAGAACGTATTCTCCACTTCCGCGATCACATCAAGCAATTTGATCAGCTTTGCACCAAAGAGTGCAACGGTGAAGATTACGGACACACCGCCAATTTATAATAACCCTTCCGATACCACAGAGGTAAAGGATGAGAGCACCGGTGCAGAGAGTACCGTAAATAAGACAGCGATCGAAAAGGACAGCGATGGCAAGTATAAACTGAAATTCACGTTTAAGATCGGTTATGCTTCCAAGAAACAGGAATATGCAGTGCGATTGCTGGTAGATAAGAATGGCGATGGTGTTATTTCGGATAATGAGACCGGCGCAGATGTTATGGACAGTTGGAACAGCACCGTATCTGCCGGACAGACATTCTCGTCCGGTACAATGGATGATGAAGGTAATGAAGAACCGGCTGAGTATAACGTAGCTTTTACCATTCCGGAAGAGCAGACAAATGGTCCGATCGCTTGGAGATTTACGGTATACAATACCGCAAATGAAAACATTTACTATCAGGTATCCGGAATTTCCTTATACAAAGGTGATGAGAAAGATGGGGAGGCAGTAATACCTGAGGTTAAGGTATTACAGATCGTTTCCGATGATAAGAAAGATACCGCTGTCGATCTGGAAAGCGGCAATGCAGAGCTTTTTAAGAAGTATGCAAAACTGGATGATTACAAGATCAACGTAACAACCATTACGTTATCCGAATATCTCAAGCATTTTGCAGAGGTTAATGCAAGCGACTATAAGGGGGATAAGACAACGAGAACATTATTCTCGCAGTCGGGAGATAATTTCTATTATCCGATGGATTATATGGATTATCATATTTTCTTGTTTAGTTGTGGCACCGATCTGCAGAAAGCAAGCAACAAGGATGGAGCCGTGGCATTTGCAGCCTGGGTATCTAAGAATGACAAGAGTGTGATTTATACAGATAACTTGATCAATGCCGGAACATCGAACGGTGAGAACCGCAAGATGCTTAAGGATACCAGCGGACTTAGCCGATATACGTCCAAAGATGAGACGACTTCAAGCTATAATGATACTGCTACAGGCGCAGATGGCGAGAAGCTTACGTCGAAAGATTATACGGAGTTAGAATACACGTATGATCAGGCAACGTTGAAAGGTACGACAGCGAACAGTTATCTGGCATACAAGAATGGTAAGTGGACGGATGTGAAGGGTCAGAAATTGACATACGCCGACGATCATCAGCAGAAGACCACGAAGGGCTCTAGAGCAAACAATGGTACGGTATGTAATTATCCGTATACGATCGGTGAGAGCTTGTCCCTGACCGGTGCCAGAGCGCAGGATTATCAGTTGAATCTTGAGATACCGGATGCTGATGTATGGTATTGTCTTGGTGATAATCAGGGCAGAGGTGCAGCAGCAGGTAAGTTAAATACGTACTATGCAATGTCACCAAACGATGCAGCGAATAACTATTACTTGTATAATGTTGCGAATGTATTTTACGATGCAATTGATCTGGAGAATACGACCAAAGATCAGGAGATGCAGTTGTTTATCAATACCTTGATCGGGGCATATGAGTTCTCCTATGGTACACCGTATGTAACGGTGGATAAAGTTACTAAGATCAATGGAGATGCAGAGAAGTTAGTTGAAGACAAAGTAGAAGTTGCAGAGAGAAATTACTCCTTTGAAGTATCGGCAGGCGAGAAAGAAGTTAAGACGCTCATGTTCAAAGAGTATTTGAAACAGGAGAAGAACAATGTTGTTCATTCTGCAAAACCGGTAGCTTCCGCAGAACCTTCCGCAGAACCGACAGAGGAGCCAAAGCCTACGACAACGCCGGCACCGGTAACTGTGTGGGAGAATACAACGGGTGGATCCGGTAATACGTTCTCCTCTAACGTGAATGATCAAAACAGTTGGCTGAAAGGTTTGGATAATAATGCTATTGTACAGTTTACTTATACGTGTACGATGGAATTAGATCCAACAACACCGGTATGGGATGTTTATGGTGGATATAGCAAGAATGAGTGGACGAAGTGTGATACTCATTGGACTGCATGTGTTGGTGATTCTGAGAACGCAACAGAGATTCAGATCTTACAGATGACAGTAAAGGATATGAAAGAGATGCTTGGTGTAAGGTCCCAGGATGATATTGATGTCTTTAAACTGTGTCCATACAACTATAATCGACCGGAAGTGAAATTGCTGTCCGTGAAGCTGTATGCGGCGGATTACGATGGCGATTATGATAGTGGCAACAATGATCCAAAGAAGCCGAAGGTAGATAAGGTAAGGAAAAAAGATGTGTTTGGTGACAGTGACACGCATATCATATTCTTTACACCGCATGAAGGTAATACCAAGGGCGTCACGATCAAGCAATTGCATGTGCAATTTACAGGTGTAGATAATGATAAGAATGAGGCGATAAGCCTTCCGGTAACAAAGATCTATCGAAGTCTTGGTGATGGTGAGTATGAGAGGATCACTGCACCACAGGGTAGTCCGGGTCAGTTTAATGATACACTCGTGGACGGCAGACAGTACTTCGTAACCTACGATAAGGAGAATGCGAATAAGGCGAACACAATGTTGTTCAATAAGCTGGAATTTAATATTCAGAATGATCGTAAAGTGGGTAAGACCATCTTAGAGATCATTGGTATCGAGAAAGAGAAGAAGAACGAAGAAAATGTATACATGTTCAACCTTGACTAAAGTTGATGCATATATATTCTTGCGGGGAAAGTCCTTATCAGGCGAAAGCTTGATAGGGGCTTTTCTCGTGGAATTGGAAATTGCTGTTCACAGAAAGTTCATTTGATTTTTACAGATTACTTTGGTATATTAGTTCTTAATTATAGATTAGCTGTCAGGGAACATTCGTCCTATGATATGCTAATCTTTATTAGTAATGGAGGTTTTTCTATGGTAAAAACATTATTAGCGCAGGTGAAAGAATACAAGCGGGATTCGATTCTGACACCGGTGTTTATGATCTTAGAAGTTATCTTCGAGACATTGATTCCATTATTGATGGCATCGATCATTAATGATGGTGTGATGAAAGGTGATCTGAAACATATTTATATCGTTGGTGCGGCGATGTTCGTGCTTGCTGTAGGCGGACTTTGGTCCGGAGCGATGGGCGGCAAGTATGGAGCCAGAGCATCAACCGGATTTGCGAAAAATCTGCGTAAGGCGATGTATGAGAATATTCAGACGTTCAGTTTCTCAAATATTGATAAGTATAGTACATCAGGTCTGGTGACCCGCTTAACGACGGATGTGACGAATTTACAAAATGCGTATCAGATGATTCTTAGAATGTGCATGCGTTCTCCGATGTCTTTGATCTGTGCGATGGCAATGGCTTTTTATGTAAATGCCAAAGTTGCCTGTATTTATCTGATCGCAGTTATTGTCTTAGGCATTTTCTTGTTTGTGCTGGTACGTAAGACGATGGGATATTTCGACGCGGTTTTCCGGAAATATGATGATCTGAATGAGAGTGTACAGGAGAATGTGTCGGCGATTCGTGTTGTAAAGGCATATTCTCGTGAGGAATACGAGCAGAGTAAGTTCCGCAAGGCGAGTGAGAATGTATATAAAATGTTTGTCAAAGCAGAGAGCTTGATCGTACTCAACGCTCCGGTTATGATGCTTACGGTATATGGCTGCATTTTGCTGATCAGTTGGATCGGAGCTAAAATGATCGTCGGAGGCACTATGCAGGTGGGTGATCTGTCAGCACTGCTTGGTTACTGCATGAATATTTTGATGAGCCTCATGATGCTTTCTATGGTATTTGTTATGATAACGATGAGTATTGCCAGTGGAGAGCGTGTTGCGGAAGTGATCAATGACAGACCGGACATTATGGATCCGGAGAATCCGGTGCTTACCGTTTCGGATGGCAGCATTGAATTTGATCATGTTGACTTTAGTTATAAGAAACAATCCGGAGAGCCGGTCCTTAAGGATATTAATCTACAGATTGCTTCCGGAGAGACGATTGGTATTCTTGGTGGTACCGGTAGTGCTAAGTCCAGCTTAGTGAATCTGGTCAGCCGTTTGTACGATGTGACGGAGGGAAGCGTACGTGTAGGCGGTGTAGATGTTCGTAACTATGGCGTTGAGGCACTTCGTAATCAAGTGGCAGTAGTATTGCAGAATAATGTACTCTTTAGTGGAACGATTTTAGATAATTTGCGCTGGGGTGATCCGGAGGCAACGGAAGAAGCGTGTAAACATGCTTGTGAGCTTGCCTGTGCGGATGAGTTTATTCAGAAGATGCCGAAAGGCTATCATACATATATCGAGCAGGGCGGTACGAATGTTTCCGGTGGTCAGAAACAGCGTTTATGTATTGCCAGAGCTTTGCTCAAAAAGCCAAAGGTATTGATCTTGGATGATTCTACCAGTGCAGTTGACACAGCGACGGATGCATCGATTCGCCGCGCTTTTGCCGAGGAAATTCCGGGAACGACGAAGCTTATTATTGCACAGCGTATATCCAGTATACAAAATTGTGACCGCATTATTGTGATGGAGGATGGACGTGTCAATGACTTTGGTACACATGAGGAATTGTTAGCGCGAAATCAGATCTATCAGGAGATTAATGAGTCACAGGCAGCGGGTAATGCAGATTTTGATGAACCGGGAAAGGAGTGATAGACGATGCCAAGACCAAATGCTATGGGAAGGCCGAAGCCAAAGATTGAAGATCCGATGGGAAAGCTTAAGCGGCTGTTTTGTTATATTTTTAAGAATTATGGACCGCATTGTGTTTTTGTTCTCGTGTGTATTATTATCAGTGTACTTGCCAATGTACAGGGAACTATGTTTACACAATCGTTGATCGATGATTATATTGTACCATTGACGAAGACAGCGCATCCGAATTTCGGACCGTTAGCTGCGAAGATCCTGCAGGTGGCCGGTTTTTATGGAATTGGTGTTATTACGACCTATGCGTATAACCGTATGATGGTTAATGTGACACAGGGAACGCTTCGAAATCTTCGCGTAGAGATGTTTGAGAAGATGGAAACACTGCCAATAAAATATTTTGATACGAATGCACATGGTGATATCATGTCAACGTATACGAATGATATAGATACACTGCGGCAGATGATCAGCCAAAGTATACCGCAGGCGATCAACTGTGGTATAACGATTGTGAGTGTATTTGTGTGCATGGTTGTCTTAAGTATTCCATTAACGATATTGACAATGATCATGATTGGCATTACTCTGGTAGTGACGAAGAAGATCGCCGGACTGAGCGGTAGTTATTTTCTTTCACAGCAGCGTGATCTGGCTAAAGTGAATGGGCAGATCGAAGAAATGATGAATGGACAGAAAGTAGTTAAAGTATTCTGTCATGAGCAGGCATCGTTAGAAGAGTTCAATAAAATGAATGAGGAGTTGTTTGAGAGCGCCAATAATGCAAATACGTTTGCCAATATCCTGATGCCGATCAATGCGCAGCTTGGTAATATCAGCTATGTATTCTGCGCGATGGCAGGCGGTGTCCTTGCATTGCAGGGCTTCGCAGGATTTACGCTTGGTAAATTGGTCAGTTTCCTAACGTTTAATAAATCTTTCAGTCAGCCGATCAATCAGATCAGTCAGCAGATCAATGCGATCGTTATGGCATTGGCGGGTGCAGATCGTATCTTTAAGCTGCTTGACCAAGAGCCGGAGGTGGATGAAGGTTATGTGCAGCTCGTGAATGTGACCGAGCAGGATGGTCAGATCAAGGAGAGCGAGAAACAGACCGGATTGTGGGCTTGGAAACATTATCATCAGGATGATGGAACAACAACTTATCGCAAGTTGGAAGGTGATGTTGTATTTGATGATGTTGATTTTGGATATAATGATGAGAAGATCATTTTGCATAATATCAAGATCTATGCAAAACCGGGACAGAAGATAGCTTTTGTTGGTGCAACAGGTGCAGGTAAAACGACGATCACCAACTTGATCAATCGTTTTTATGATATTCAGGATGGTAAGATCCGTTTTGATGGTATCAACATTAATAAGATCCACAAAAAGGATCTGCGCCGTTCGCTTGGCATTGTGTTACAGGATACGCATTTGTTCACCGGAACAGTAATGGATAATATTCGCTATGGTAAGCTGGATGCTACAGATGACGAAGTGATCGCAGCAGCTAAATTGGCAAATGCACACAGCTTTATTAAACGTCTGCCGGATGGTTACCGGACGATGATCACCGGTGATGGTGCGAATTTGAGCCAGGGGCAGAGACAGTTGTTAGCCATTGCGAGGGCAGCCGTTGCCAATCCACCGGCACTTATTTTGGACGAGGCAACGAGTTCGATCGATACACGTACTGAGAAATTGGTACAGGAAGGTATGGACCGCCTGATGAAAGGACGCACAACATTTGTGATCGCTCATCGCTTGTCAACGGTACGCAACAGTGACTGCATTATGGTGTTAGAGCAGGGACGTATCATTGAGCGCGGTACGCATGACGAGTTACTGGAGCGTAAGGGCAAATATTATCAGTTGTATACCGGAAAAGCGGTTTAGAAAGAATGGAGGCAGTGTAAAACACTGAGTTCGCACTGCCTTTATTTTTTGTATGGAATGCTAAAATTCAGTGTATTTTTCTTTTTCCTTTTTTTTCTTGATTCCAATTCAGCCTAATGTCAAGAAATATTTGATTATGTCAAAAAATATACGAAAAAATCACAAAAAACTTGACATAACAATCAAAAAATGGATATATTATATGATATGGAGGAGGTGTTTCTGAATGTTAGTGCAGTTTATGGTAAAAAACGTTTTGTCATTTAGAGAAGAAAATATTTTGGATATGACGGCGATTAACGCCTATAAAGAGCATGAGAGTAATTTAATTGATAATGGATCGAAAGAAAAATTTTTAAGAGTTGCGGCTATTTACGGTGCAAATGCAAGCGGTAAGTCGAATTTGTATTTGGCAATGTATTTTTTTCAGAGAATTATTATGGAGTCTTTTAATAATGTTGAGGATGATTCTATGACTGCTCTGGAACGCTATTATCAACCATTTCAATTTGAGGAAGGTAAAGAAAATTCAGAATTTCAAATTATTGAAATTCTTGAAGATAATGAATATAAATATGGATTTGAATATAACAAAAAATGTATTGTTGCAGAATGGTTATACAAAAAAAATCTAAAGACCAATAGAACTGTAACTATTTTTGAAAGATCATCTGAAAAAGTTGACTTTGGTGCTTCTGTGAGAAAGGCATGTGATCTATATAAAGATCAGATTCCAACTGAGACGTTGTTATTGTCATTTTTTAATAAATTGAAAATGAAAACCAATATTTTTGCTGAAGTATATGCGGGAATTATGGATACATTAGTTGTTCGCACGGATTTTTGCGATGATCCAAGATTGTTGCCGGCTGTTTTGCCAAAGATTATTGATTCTGAAAAAGATAATTTACTACAGTTTTTGTCAGCGATTGATACAGGTATTAAAGACATTGGATATGATGATAATGAAAAAGATATCCATTTTTTCACAGTGCATAAGGGCAAGGATGGTAAGGATTATCCATTGAATTTATTTTATGAATCTGAGGGAACAATGAAAAGTATTATGTTGTTTATTTATGCTAGGAGGGCTGTTTTAGATAACAAATCTATTTTTGTAGATGAATTAAATGTTAAACTTCATCCATTACTGTTGAAGTTTATTGTTGATCTTTTTTATGATGAGACTTCTAGTGCACAATTGATTTATACAACACATGATACAACATTAATGGATAAAAGATTTTTTAGAAGAGATCAAATTTGGTTTGTTCAAAAAGATGAATTTGGTTATTCAGAATTGGTAGCATTATCGGATTTTAAAGTTAGATCCGATGCTTCTTTTGAAAAGGATTATCTAGCTGGTGTGTATGGGGGGATTCCTAATTTAAAGGAATTTGAGTTGAAAGAAGGTGTATAATTATGGGATCAGATGATTTGTTTAAGAAAAGGAGAGCTGAAAGACAACAAAGAAAGCACGAGTTCAAAATTCCTAAAGCCAATTCTTTTTTGATTGTTACGGAGGGGGAACGAACGGAACCGTTGTATTTTAACGGTCTAAAGAAATTAATAGAAGAAAAAATTGGTGGAATGGTTGATATTGTTGAAGTCCCCACTATTGATGTTTTTGGAGAAGGCAGTTCAACAGAAAAGTTAATTGAGATCACAGAGAAACGGGTTAAGGATGCTAAAATTTTTTATCAAAATATTTGGTTGGTTTTTGATAAAGATGATTTTGAGGATTTTGATGAAGCGATTCGTGATGGAGAAAAACGAGGATATAAGATAGCTTGGAGTAATCAGTCCTTTGAATACTGGCTTTTTTTACACTTTGATTATAGTGATGCGGCACTTCACAGAGATGATTGGACTAAGAAATTGGATGAATTGTTTTCTGAATATAATCTTGGAGATGGATGTTATCGAAAAAATTATGAGGATATATATAGTATCGTAGACTCTTTTGATGGAGTAAATACGGCCATAAAATATGCAAAAAGGAGAATGGCTGAGTTTAATGTAGATGATGTGCGACCTTCAAATTATGATCCCGGTACAAAAGTGCATGAATTGGTTATTGAATTAAAAAAATATTTGGATTGATTTATATAATCAAATGCAAATGGAATATATTTCCTCCTCTTTTTTTCTGTTGCTTTTTTATAATAGGATATTGCAATTTTTGTAACACGTGATATAATAAATATTATTAAGCAAAATCTTTTTGCACGTTAGCATTATGACAGAGCAGGAAACGGGTAGGAGACTATCGGTTGGAAGAGGAGGAGAAGATATGTTGTTAAATACGTATAAGAAAGTGATGGACTTGTTTGAAAGTGGCAATGGCTATCGGGATGCATCGGAGTTGAAGGACGCGAAGATCACGACGGTGCAGATCAAGGAATTGGTGAATATGGGGATTATTGAACGTGTGTCACATGGTCATTATTGGCTTGTAGACGAGGAGAATGGCAAGCCGGAGAATTATAAGATGATCGAGGCTTGCAGAGTTAATTCAAGAGCGGTGATCTGTGCAGATAGCGCATGTTATTATCATGGCTTGATCGATGTGGAGCCGGAGAGATTGTCGGTTGCCACATTGAAGACGGACCGCTCTCGTATGCAGCTTAATTTCCCGGTGTGCAGACATTATTATTCTGATTTGGCATTTCAGCAGGATATGCAGGTGGATGAGACACCGTATGGCAAGATTCGTGTGTATGACATTGAACGCAGTGTTTGTGATTGTATTCGATTTCGTGCAGATATTGGGGAGGACATGCTGCATTTGATCATTTCGAATTTCTTGCAGCGTAATTCCAATCAGATGGATCGTTTGTTAGCATATGCAGATGCAATGCGTGTTGGAAAGATTGTTCGTACACATTTGAAACAGAATGAGTAACAAAGAGTACAGAGAAAGATACGGGGAACGCACAGCAGCGTTCCCTTTGTTATAAGAACGGAGGCTGTTTATGAATGAGGTGTATGCAAAGTTAAACAAATGTTATGAGCAGTACCAGAAGATCTGCAAGACGCGGGAGATTGATTTTGTTCCGGAGATCGCATTGGTGCTTGGATCCGGCCTGGGGGATTATGCAGATGATATTCAAGTTGTTGCGGAGATCGATTACCATGAAATGGAAGGTTTTCCGGTATCGACGGTAGCAGGGCATCAGGGGAAGTATATCTTGGGATATGTGAATGAAGTGCCGGTCGTATGTATGAAGGGGCGCGTACATTACTATGAAGGTTATCCGATCAGTGATGTTGTACTGCCAATACGTCTTATGAAACTGATGGGAGCGCAGGTATTGTTTTTGACAAATGCTTCCGGTGGTATCAATACTTGTTTTAAGGCAGGAGACTTTATGATGATCAAGGATCAGATTTCTTCGTTCGTGCCATCGCCGTTAATCGGACCGAATGCGGAAGAGTTGGGTGTTCGTTTTCCGGATATGAGTCAGATTTATGATGCGGATCTACAGCAGATATTGCGGAAAACGGCAGCGTTAAAGGATATTCCGTTGCAAGAAGGGGTATATATACAATTAACGGGACCAAATTACGAATCTCCGGCAGAAGTTCGTATGTGCAGGACACTTGGAGCAGATGCAGTGGGGATGAGTACGGCATGTGAGGCAGTTGCAGCCAATCATATGGGAATGAAAATTTGTGGCATTTCTTGTATTTCCAATATGGCGTGTGGCATTACAGCAAATCCATTGACACATCAGGAAGTGCAGGAAACGGCAGACAGAGTGGCACCGTTGTTTAAGAAGCTTGTGACAGAATGTATTACTGCCATTCATACTGTATAGCAGGAATGAGGACAAAATTATGAGAATCCGAATATATAATGCGAATATATTAACGATGCAGCCGGGGCAAAGAATGTTTTGTGGGGAAGTTCATATACAGGATGATAAGATCGTATATCTGGGAACGGAAGATGGCGCATCATCTTTACAGTGGGATCGTCAGATCAATGCAGGTGGAAATGTTGTAATGCCGGGATTTAAGGATGCACACACACATTCTGCAATGACATTTTTGCGCTCTTATGCAGATGATCTGCCATTACAGGAGTGGCTGTATGATCGTGTGTTCCCGATGGAGGATAAGCTGACGGAAGAAGATGTTTATTGGTTTACAATTTTAGCTTATATGGAGTACCTGACGAGTGGCATTACGGCATGTTTTGATATGTATCAGAAGAATGATGCTATTGTGAAAGCTTCCATGGATACCGGATTTCGAACGGTTTTGTGTGGCAGCATCAATAACTTTGTTGGTACGGTTGAGGAAATGGAGCAGCAGTTTCTCAAATACAATGCGTGCGATCCATTGGTATCTTATCGATTTGGATTTCATGCGGAATACACGACTAGCCGTGAAATTTTGGAAAGGATGGCGGCTTTAGGGCAGAAATATCATGCACCGGTCTATACACACAATTCGGAAACGGCAAAGGAAGTGGCAGAATGTGTGGAACGCTATGGCATGACGCCTACAAAGTTTCTTGATAAGCTGGGAATGTTTGAGTATGGTGGTGGCGGTTTTCATTGTGTGCATATGACGGATGAAGACTTGCAGATCTGCAAAGACAAGCAGGTGTGGGTTGTCACGAATCCGGCATCGAATCTAAAGCTTGCAAGTGGCATTGCACCGATCCAGAGGATGAAAGATATGGGGATTGGTCTTGCAATTGGTACAGATGGACCGGCAAGCAACAATTGTTTGGATATGTTTCGAGAGATGTTTTTGACGACAGCGTTGCAAAAGGTAGTATTAGGGGACGCATCAGCATTGGATGCATTGGATGTGTTAGAGATGGCAACGGTGGGAGGCGCAGGAGCCATGGGGCTGCAGGACTGTGACGTGCTTGCAGAAGGCAGGCAGGCGGATATGATCATCTTAGATATGACACAGCCGAATATGCAGCCTATGAATAATGTTGCGAAGAACATCGTATATAGTGGCAGTAAACAAAACGTAAAACTGACGATGATCGCAGGGCGTATTATGTATGAAGATGGACAGTTCTTTCTTGGTATTTCGCCGCAGGAAGTCTACGATCAGGCACGCCGGCGGATGGAGCGCATGACTGCAGAATAGAGTGTATGACCGCAGGATAGACCGCATGACCGCAGGATAGACCGCATGACCGCAGAATAGAGCGTATGACCGCAGAATAGAGCGTATGACCGCAGAATGGAGCGCATGACCGCAGAATAGCACACAGTTATTCCGAAAGTTCTTCCCAATGTTCTAGGAGTTCTTCTAATTTTGCATCGTTTTCACCACGTTGGATGGAGAGCTCCTGCAGTTTTGCGGAATTGGTTGCATTAGCAGGATCAGCAATTGCCTCATCTAATGCGGTGTTTTCTGCTTCTAAGCGTTCGATCTCTGATTCAACGCGATTTAATTCTTTTTGTATTTTGCGCAGTCGTGCCTGTTCTTCCTTTTGTTCCTGCCAGGATAGTGCATTGGAAGACGTGGCTGCGTTAGGCGTATTATTTTCCGCTTGAGGAGCAGTGCCGTCTGCTGTGGACATTTCAGTGGAAGGAGATGGCACGGCAGCATCGGTGGAAGCTATCGCTGATGCGTTGTGGTTTGGCTGGGCTGCATAGTAAGCACGCTCCACATCTTCTTTTTTATCCAGATAATAGTCGTAGTTTCCGACATAGTTCAATACATGTCCGCCTGTAAGATTTAAGATTCGGGTTGCGGTTGTATTAATAAAGTAACGATCATGGGAAACATACAATACAGTTCCCTCAAAATGTCGGATCGCATTTTCTAATATTTCCTTTGAATCCATATCTAAATGGTTTGTCGGCTCATCGAGAATGAGAAGATTAGCATCGGACAACATAAGTTTTGCCAAGGATACGCGACCGCGTTCTCCACCGCTCAGACTCTTGATCTGCTTGAATACATCGTCTTCCGTAAATAGAAAGGCGGCCAGCGTGTTACGGATCTGCGTATTGTTCATATGAGGATACGCATCACTGATCTCTTCAAACAATGTTTTATCCGGGTGCAGAACTTGATGCTCCTGATCGTAGTAGCCAATCTCCACGTTTGTTCCAAGCGTGATCTTACCACTGTCGGCAGGGATCAATTCATTTATTATTTTGAGGATCGTTGTCTTACCTGCTCCGTTGTCTCCGATGATCGCTACATGTTCTCCACGCTTCAGTTCAAAGGAGAGGTCGGTAAATAAAGGCGTTCCATCAAAGGATTTGGAAAGCCCCTCTACGGTTAATACGTCGTTACCACTTTGAATCTTTGGTGTAAACAATAAGCGCATTTGCGTGTTTTCATCGACAGGTTTTTCAATGCGCTCTATTTTATCTAACATCTTTTCGCGGCTCTCGGCGCGCTTGATCGATTTTTCGCGGTTAAAGGATTTCAGCTTAGCAATAACTTCTTCCTGATGTTTGATCTCTGCCTGCTGGTTGAGATATTGTTTCATCAGACTATCCATGATCTGCTGACGTTTGGCGGCATATTCGCTGTAATTGCCCATATACATACGAGCGTGCGTCTGGCGCAGCTCGATAACTTTTGTGACAATTTTATCCAAAAAATAACGGTCATGGGCTACAATCAATACTGCACCGCGATAATTGGTCAGGTAGGATTCCAGCCATGCAATGGCATTGATATCTAGATGATTGGTAGGCTCGTCTAATATGATAAGATCCGGTGCCTGCAACAGCATCTTGGCGAGAGCAACACGTGTCTTTTCACCACCGGATAGGGAAATGACCGGTTTCTCAAAGTCTTCTTCCGTGAAGCCAAGACCTTTCAAGACACCCATCAACTCGCTTTGGTAGGCGTATCCGTCGAGACGCTCGTAGCGTTGTCTTGCATTGTCATACTGTTTGATGACTTGCTCCAGAGTTTCGCCGGTTTCAATATCCATGCGTGCAGACAGTTTTTCCATCTGCTGCTCTAACTGTATGATCTCCGGTTTGGCATCACGCATTTCATCGTAGATGCTGTGTTCGGAAGCGTATTCCTGGTTCTGTGCCAAGTAGCCGACAGTCGTGCTGCCGGACAGGATCACCTCACCGTTGTCTGCGGATAAATGTCCTGTAATGATCTTAAGCAGTGTTGATTTGCCGGAACCATTTGCACCGACGATGGCTGCTTTTTCATGTTCATTGATATGAAAAGAGATGTCAGAAAGAATGACATCTGTGCTAAATGCTTTGTCTATATGACTGCATTGTAAAATCATAATGATATCCTCCGTTTGCAGTGATTCTTATAGTATATCGGATTTTGCACAAAAAAGCAAAAAAAGCACGGGTTGTAAAGGAATACTTCTTTACGTATGTGATGCCATGTGGTACAATCGAAAGAGAAGATTTTGTCTATCGGCACACAGGGAGGGCTATGTGTTAGGTGGTATGAAGCCACGTGAGCCGGGAGCAGGAAATATACCAATATAGCAGAATGGAGATTGACAGCAACATGACAAAAGAGCAGTTTCGTGAACGTTTGGCACAGGGGAAAATGATATTGGACGGTGCGACCGGTTCCAATTTGCAGGAGAGAGGTCTTCCGGCGGGAGTATGCCCTGAGGAGTGGATATTAGAGAATCCTGACGTGCTGAAAGAATTACAGATAGAGTATTATGCGGCAGGGTCTGACGCAGTGTATGCACCCACTTTTTCCGGAAACCGAATTAAGTTAGAAGAGTATGGTCTGCAAGATAATTTGGTGGAGATGAACCATGGCTTGGTTGCAATTTCGAAGCAGGCGGTGGCAGAGGTGAAGGAACGCGGACTTGTAGATGCAGACAAGCCATTGTATGTATGTGGCGATCTGACTATGACGGGTAAGCAGGTACAACCGATGGGACCTTTGTCTTTTGAAGAGCTGGTAGACATTTATAAGGAGCAGACAGAGGCGTTAGTTGACGCAGGTGTGGATTTTTTGGCTGTCGAAACGATGATGAGCCTGCAGGAGTGTCGTGCAGCGGTGATTGCAGCGAAAGAATGCTGTGACTTACCGATCATGGTGACACTTACCTTTGCAGAGGATGGACGTACTTTGTTTGGAACGGATCCGGAGACGGCAGCTCTTGTGCTTACTACACTTGGAGTGGATGCGTTAGGTGTGAACTGTTCCACAGGACCGGATAAAATGTGTGATGTAGTACGCAAAATGCGTGCATATGCGGACATTCCATTGGTTGCGAAGCCGAATGCCGGACTGCCGCAGCTTGTAGATGGAAAGACCGTCTACGAAATGGAAGCACCAGAATTTGCGGAAGAAATGATGGCGTTGATCGATGCCGGAGCCGATATTTTAGGAGGCTGCTGTGGTACAACGCCAGAGCATATCCGTTTGCTCACTCAGAAAATACAGCAGAGTGGCCGGATGGATGAGGTGTCCCATCTGAGCAGACAGGGTAAGGTGATACGTCGTGCCCTGTCTAATGAACGTGTGACTCGTCCGATCGACTTGGACGGACCGTTTATGGTGATCGGAGAACGTATTAACCCGACAGGTAAGAAAGCATTGCAGGAGCAGCTTCGTGCCGGACAGCTTGACCTTGTTACGGAGATGGCAGAAGCACAGGAAGAGGACGGGGCGGCAATCCTGGATGTCAATATGGGAATGAATGGCATTGATGAAAAAGAGATGATGCTTAAAGCGGTGAATGAGCTTACGATGGTGAGTAATCTGCCGTTATCCATTGATTCGAGTTATGTAGATGTGGTTGAGGCAGCGCTTCGTATCTATCCGGGCCGTGCCTTGATCAATTCGATCTCGCTGGAGCCGGAGAAGTTTGAGAAGCTGATCCCAATCGCCAAGAAATATGGTGCGATGTTTATTTTGCTTCCACTTTCAGAAAAAGGTTTGCCGGAGAATCTTGATGAGAAAAAGGAGATTATCCATACAATATATGAAGAGGCAAAACGCCATGGGTTATGTGGCGAGGACATTGTAGTAGATGGCTTGGTGGCAACGATCGGCGCCAACCGCAATGCTGCGATCGAAACGTTGGAGACAATCCGATATTGCAAACATGAGCTTGGTCTGGCAACGGCGTGCGGACTTTCTAATATTTCCTTTGGATTGCCGGAGAGACTTTTTGTGAACAGTTCGTTTATGGCATTAGCGATCGGACAGGGACTGACGATGGCGATTGCAAATCCGTCTCAGGATTTGTTAATGCATGCGGTATTTGCGGCAGATCTGTTGATGAATAAACCTGATGCCGATTTGCGTTATATCAATCGCGTGTCCGAGCATAAGATCTCCGTTGTGTCCGGAGAGGTCGATGCTGTACAGACAACGACGAAAAAGAGTGGATCCGGATCAAAGGACTTGATTCCACCGGAACATGAGGGGGATAAGATTTTTGAGGCGGTTGTAAAGGGCCGCAAAAATAAGATCGAAACTTTGGTGCAGGATGCTTTACAAGGTGGAATAGATGCACAGAAAGTGATTGACGAGAGTTTGATCCCGGCGATCAATCATGTCGGTGTGCTCTTTGATAAGCAGATATATTTTCTGCCCCAGCTTATTTCGAGCGCAGAGACGATGGAGACAGGTATTGGTGTGGTAGAGCCGATCCTTGCAGCCAATCGGTCTAGTGAGCCGCTTGGAACGATCGTCATTGCAACAGTGGAGCATGACATTCATGATATTGGTAAAAATCTGGTTGCATTGATGTTACGTAACTATGGATATCGTGTAGTGGATCTGGGTAAAGATGTCCCGGCGGAGGATATCATACAGGCAGCTATTCGTGAAAAAGCAGATATTATCGGGCTTTCTGCACTTATGACAACGACGATGATGGAAATGAAGAAAGTAGTGAATATGGTTCGTGAGCAGAATCTTCCGGTGAAGGTTATGATCGGTGGAGCCGTTATCACACGCAGCTTTGCAGATGAGATTGGTGCAGAAGGTTACTCTAAAGATGCACAGGAAGCTGTTGTGGAAGTTGCCAGACTTTTAGGAAGATAAAAGAAGGCAGGAGCAATTTGATGGAAAGGTATGGTGAGTAGCGGATGGAGCAGACAAAGATCGATATTGTGATACCCGTATATAAACCGGGAAGTGAATTTAGTGATCTGATCAAGCGTTTAATGCATCAAACAGTTGTCCCGGGACATATTTTTATTATGCAGACGATCCGGGATGAATCAGAGATAATGGTACAGTCTATGGATGAGCGTATTCGGATCATACCCGTGATGCAGTCTGAGTTTGACCACGGCGGCACGCGTGCGTTAGGCATGGACAAATCTACTGCAGAGTTTGTCTTAATGATGACGCAGGATGCAGTTCCGGCAGATGAGCATCTGATAGAGAATCTGCTTGCCTGCATGGAGGATGCTTCGGTAGCTGTTGCTTATGCGAGACAGCTTGCCCGTCCAAATTCAGGGCGAGTGGAACGTATGACGAGAATCTATAATTATCCTGCACAGAGCCGTATTAAGAGTGAGGATGACAAGAAAGAACTCGGTGTAAAGACATATTTTTGCTCTGATGTATGTGCCCTGTATCGTAAGGCGTATTATGAGCAAGTTGGCGGATTTGTGCAGCCAACGATTTTTAATGAAGATATGATCATAGCATATATGATGATGCAGGAAGGATATCGTGTCGCATATTGCGCAGAGGCAAAAGTGGTGCATTCTCATGATTACACGTGCAGGCAGCAGTTCGCCAGAAACTTTGATCTTGGCGTATCTCATAAGCAGTATGCGGAGGTGTTTGCGAAGGTGTCTTCGGAAAAAGAGGGCGCAGGATATGCAGCGAAGACCGTGAAAACGCTGTTAAAGGGTGGACATGTATGGGATGCTTTTTATTTCTGCGTACAGTGCGGATGCAGATTGATCGGATATCGTCTGGGTCTTGTATATGATAAATTACCGCGTCGTGTATTAATGAAGTGTACAGGAAGTGCGTGGTATTGGAGTTAGAGCAACATTTCAAAAAGCGGGGAGGATGGATCATGGATCACATTCAAATTAAGGAATTAGAAGTATTTGCCAATCATGGAGTACTGAAACAAGAGAATGAACTGGGGCAAAAGTTTGTTGTATCAGTAGATCTTACTGTTGATACAAGCAAGGCAGCCGAATCGGATGATATAGAAGATGCTGTCAATTACGTAGAGGTAGCGGAACTGATCCATTCAGAGACGAAACGCAATACGTTTCAGTTGATCGAGCACCTTGCCGGACACTTGGCAGAGCAGATCTTATTAACATTTCCGTTGGTGAAGTCATTGTCGCTTCGGATAGATAAGCCATGGGCACCGATACGACTGCCGCTTAAGACGGTTTCTGTAGAGATTCAAAGAGGATGGCATACGGTATGCTTAGGAATTGGTTCCAATATGGGGGATAAGCATGCTAATCTGGACCAGGCTTTGGAAATCTTGGCAGCAGATGAGCATAATCAATTGGTAAAAGTATCAGATTATATCGTGACGGAACCGGTAGGCGGTGTCGAGCAGGATGATTTTTTGAATGGTGCGGTTGTTATGCAGACATTATATACGCCTCAACAGATTTTGAATCAGATTGGAGTCATTGAGAAGAAATTAGATCGTGTTCGAACCATTCATTGGGGACCGCGAACGATCGATGTGGACATATTATTGTATGATGACGAGGTCGTTGTAGAAGAGAATCTTATCATTCCACATCCGGAAATGTGTAATCGAAGATTTGTGTTGGAACCGCTTGATCAGATCGCACCATATCGGGTACATCCGATCTGCTCAAAGACAATTCACGAATTGTTGATGGCACTTGATCAGTGAGAGAAGATGATTTTATGCTGTTGATGGCACTTGATTAGTCATTTCCGGCATGGTATTCTTATAGAGGTGGGTAATCGTGGTTTTGAAAGGGAGAGTGAAGAATGGCAGCAAGTTCCAAACATCATGTACGGAATCGGATCTTAGGGGGTCTTGGGGCGGTGATTTTGGTTGTTGTGGGATTTTTTATGTGGCAGAAGACGAAAGTACAGCTATATGATGATCCGAATACGACAGGAAATACGGCAGGAAATCTGCTTAACGGGGGTAAGTTTTGCGAGGCAGATGGCAGAATCTATTATGCTGATCCGTATGATAACGATTCTCTCTATGTAACAGATGATAAATTACAGAAAAGCACGAAATTACATGGAGATACGGTTAGTTATTTGAATGTTGCAGGTGATTATATTTTCTACACGAGACGTAATGACCGCAAGAGTGTTACCGGCGGTAATGTGTTGGCATTAAGTAAGACGGGATTGTTCCGCGTAACGACCGATGGCAAAAATATGGGTAAGCTGTATGATGAGCCGACACAGTCTGTGTGCTTATACGGAAACTATCTGTATTATCAGCATTACGATGAAAAAAAGGGATTACAATTAAATGCAGCTAAGATGGACGGCTCCAGCGATGAATTATTGTTGGATGAGGGAGTATCGCCGTATTCTATTTCGCAGGGCGTTATGTATTATACAGGTTATGACAAGGATCATAACATACATACCATGAATATTAACGGTTCAGATGAGCAGACAATTTACAATGGTAATTGTACTTCATTGATTCGGGCAGGAGAGCATTTGTATTTTTTAGATATGTCACAAAATTATGCATTAGTACGTGTGAATTTGGATGGATCTGATCCGGTCACGATCGTTTCAGACCGCTTGGCGACATATAATGTGGATGAAAAGGAGAGTGCTGTATATTATCAGGTAGATAATGGAACAAGCAATGGATTGTATGTAAAGGATTTAGAGGGGGGAGAAGTGCGTAAGATCGCAGATGGCAATTACAATTATCTGCATCTGACAAGTAAGTATTTGTTTTATGAGACATATGATGGAAAATCTGTCTATGTGATGGATCTGGGAACGGAGCAGGAGAAACCGTTTCAGGCACCGGTAGGCAAGAAAACATCAAACTAATAAATAAGTGAAAAGAGGATAAAAGAATGATTCAATTATCAGCTGTTTTTAGCAGTCACATGGTTTTGCAGAGACAGAAAAATATCAGCGTATGGGGAGACAGTGATGCAGAGTCGCTTAAGATTACTTTGGCAGACAAATCTGTGAGTGTGGTTCCGGAACAGGGAAGGTTCCAGGCTATTTTACCGCCATTTGAGGCAGGTGGACCATATACACTGACGGTGCAGTCTCAGACAGAACAAGTGGTATATGAAGATGTTATGATCGGCGAAGTATGGCTTGCCGGCGGTCAGTCCAATATGGAGCTGGAGTTGCAGAATAGCAAAAACGGCAAGGAGATCGTTCAAAATATACATAATGATGGAGTACGCTATTATTATACTCCAAAGGTTCCGTATGTAGGGGATAAGTTGGAAGAAGCAGAAAAGGAAAGTGCATGGGATCTGTGTACGCCGGATAAGGCAGGACGATGGTCAGCGGTTGCATATTATTTTGCAGATAAGATCGCGCGAGAGACAGGGGTAACTGTCGGCATTATTGGCTGTAACTGGGGCGGAACGTCTGCTTCCTGCTGGGTGAGCCGTGAAGCGTTGGAAGGAACGCAGGAGATCAAAGAGTATATTGATGATTATGATGCAATTATTGCTGAGCAGGATCCGGAGGAATATATCAAAGCGCGTGAGGCATATCTTGTATATCAGGCAGAGTTTGACAAAAATGTAGGGAAATATTACGAGACAGCAGAGAACCCGACTTGGGAGGAGGCATTGCGTCTGTACGGTGAGAATCAATATCCGGGACCAATGGGACCACGTTCAGAGACCAGACCGTGTGGTTTGTACGAGTCGATGCTGCAAAGAGTTTGTCCGTATACGTTACGTGGATTTTTGTATTATCAGGGAGAGGAGGACGATCATCGTCCATACCGCTATTACTCCTTGTTATCAGCGCTGATCCGTCAGTGGAGAGGCGATTGGAAAGATGATACGTTACCGTTTATGCTGGTACAGCTTCCGATGTTCCAAAATGGAGAGGGGGAGCCGGATTACCAGAACTGGCCATTTATTCGAGAGGCACAGATGCGTGTGTTCGACACGTTCAAGCATACCGGGATTGCGGTGATTCTGGATAAGGGTGAGTTTGGCAATATTCATCCGACAGAGAAAGACAGCGTTGGTGAGCGTCTCGCTTTGCAGGCAATGTATGAAGTGTATGGTTTATGCACGAAAGAAGAGGCGTTTGGCCCGATGTATCAGTCTTACCGCATTGAGAATAGTGCGATGGTTGTATCATTTGCCCATGCGAAGGGACTACATTGTACAGAGGAAACTTTAACCGGTTTTGAACTTGCCGGTAAAGATAAAGTGTATCATGAGGCGAAGGCAGTTCTAAAGGGAGAAGAAATAGAACTGACTTGTGATGAGGTGAAAGAACCTGTATACGGAAGATATTGCTGGACTAATTATCGACCGGTAACGTTGTTTGGACAAAACGGCATTCCGGCAGCACCATTTCGCACTTCTCGTGAGGATGGTGCAGTTGCAACCGGCAGCCGTAATGGGTTTGATCCCGCAAAAGCATAGGAGGAACAAAGATGATAGGATGGATTATTGGAACAGTTGTTGTACTATTGATCGTTTGTTGGGTGATTGGTACATACAATGGGCTGATCAAAGGAAGAATTGTTGTAGATGAGGCATTTGCAACGATGGATGTGTATCTGAAAAAACGTTATGATCTGATCCCAAATCTGGTGGAAACAGTCAAAGGATATGCTTCGCATGAGAAAGAAACATTGGAAAAGGTGATATCGCTGCGTACCGGCAGTTATGACGCAATGACACCGGAGGAAAAGATTCAGAATGGTGCACAGATCTCTAAAATGATACCACAGATCATGGCAGTGGCAGAGCAGTATCCGGATCTGAAAGCAAATCAGAATTTTATGGATCTGAGTCATAATCTGAATGAAACAGAGGATGATATTGCAAATGCAAGAAAATATTATAACGGTGCGGTGAAGCAGTACAATATGAAAGTACAGATGTTTCCGGGAAGTTTGATCGCCGGTCTGTTTCATTTTGAGACAAAGAAGATGTTTGAGGTTGAGAATGCTGTTGAGCGGCAGAATGTGCAGGTGAAATTTTAGTGGTGGAGAGCATTTGGAGAAAAGGAAAGCTTTTTGGGTTTATGTTGCTTGCCGGGATTTTGCTGATGGCAAAACCGGCTTTGGCAGACTCTTATTATCCCTACGAGATACAAAGATACGATGTCACAGTTAAAGTTGGTAAGGATAATGTGTATCATGTTACGGAGAGACTGCAGGTAAACTTTAACCAGGCGAGACATGGTATTTACCGAGATATACCGGTTATCAATAACGTAAGTCGTGAGGATGGATCAACTTCCAGTATTCAGGCGCGTGTAACGAATATCAAAACCTATGGTGAAAAAAAGACCGTAGGCCGAGAGGGTTCTTATTGCCGTATTCAGCTGGGAGATAAGAATAAGACGCTTGTTGGCGAGCATATGTATCACATTTCTTACGATTACAATATGGGGAAAGATGTACGTAAAGGGGAAGATGAGTTCTATTATAATATCATTGGAACCAGTTGGGATACAACGATCCAAAATGTTACCTTTCATATCATGATGCCGGAAGATATTGACGAAAGTAAAGTCGGTATGGCATATGGTGAGAGTGGTTCGACTAATAATGAGGGACTGCAGTATACGATCAATGGCAAAGTGATGGAAGGATATGTAAATCCCTCCATTATCTTAAATCCGGGAGAGGCAGTTACAGTCAGAATGGTCTTACCGGATGGATATTATGATCAGGTCAAACAAAGGATCTGGCCGGCGCTGATCAGTATTTTGTTGTCCTTGGCAGCAGCGGGTGCAGCATTTCTGCTTTGGTGGAAAGTCGGACGGGATAATGTGGTAGTGGAAACGATACAGTTCCATCCGCCAAAGGAATTCAATAGTGTAGAGGCAGCCTTTGCCTATAAGGGCAAGGTGGATGCGAATGATGTTATATCGTTGTTAGTGTACCTGGCACAAAAGGGTTATATAGAAATTGTTGAAGGGAAGAAGGGCCTGCTTGGAAATCAGGATTTTACGATCCGCAAATTGAAAGAATATGATGGAAATAATGCGATAGAACGGGCATTCATGAAAGGCTTGTTTCGTGGCTTTGATGTTACCAATAAAGATCAGCTGAAGGATAAATTCTACAAGACGGTGAATAAGATCTTGAAAATGGTAAATACAAAGCAAAATAGACAAGTGTTGTTTTATGCCAATTCTATTAATAAGCATTTGATCTGTTATGCGATGATGGCGGGGATTTTCTTTTTAGCAACGTATCTGCCGATATATGATTATACATACAATGCGACATTTTCACTAACAATACCGATCATGTTTGGTTTTGTGCTGGCATTTATTATTCGGACGATCTTTAGTTCAGAGACGATCTTTAGTAAGATCCTCAGCGTCGTGATGTCGATCGCTATGATCAGCGGATATTGTCTGGGACTGCGTAATGTTGTGTTATATACACCGACAATTTATCGGATCGCCTTTGTGTTGGCGATCATCGCATGTGGTGTGATCATGTTCTTTGATTATTATATGCCAAAGCGTACAGAGTATGGCACAGAGGTTTTGGGACGTTTACGGGGATTTCGGACATTTTTGCAGACAGCAGAAAAAGATCGCCTGGAGACCATGGTAGAGCGTGAACCGCAGTATTTCTACAATATATTGCCGTATGCATATGTGCTTGACGTGTCGGATATATGGATGGAGAAATTTGAATCTATTGCGATCGAACCACCGCAATGGTATTCATCTCATGGGCATTACAACACGTTTGATACAGTGCGGTTCCATCATTTCATGAATACGACGATGCGGTCTGCCACAGCGGCAATGACGTCGTCGCCAAGCTCTAAGGGAAGTGGAGGTTCTGGCGGCGGTCATTCCGGCGGTGGTTCCGGCGGAGGCGGCGGTGGATCTTGGTAAAGATCTTCCAAAATAAAAAAGCCTTTTCAAAATGATTTCTCATTTTGAAAAGGTTTTTTGTTTTCTTAATTCATTTTACACGGTTTAAACACCTATTTATAGAAATTTACTTGTCGAGGCTCTTCATTGTCGGGAACAACAACACATCTCTAATTGCCGGTGAGTTTGTCATCATCATAACCATGCGGTCAATACCAAATCCAATTCCGCCGGTAGGAGGCATACCAATGCTCAAAGCATTCAAGAAGTCCTCATCGGTGTGATTTGCTTCATCATCACCAGCTTCAAACGCTTTCTCCTGTGCCTCGAAACGCTCTCTCTGATCGATCGGATCATTCAACTCAGAGTATGCATTTGCCATCTCCCAGCCGTTCATGAAGAACTCAAAACGCTCTACATAATCCGGATTGTCTGGTTTCTTCTTAGTCAGAGGAGAAATCTCAATCGGATGATCCATGATAAAGGTTGGCTGGATCAAATGCTCCTCTACATATTCCTCGAAGAAGAGGTTGAGAATGTCACCTTTTTCATGACGATCCTCATATTCAATATGATGCTCATCTGCCAATTTCTTAGCAGCGGCTGTATCTGCAACTTCGTTGAAGTCAACATTTGCGTACTTCTTAACCGCGTCTACCATTGTGATACGCTCAAACGGTTTGGACAGATCCATTGTATGCTCGCCGTAAGTAAGCACCTCCGAACCGGTTACTTCCTTTGCAATGTAACGATACAGGTTCTCTGTCAGGTCCATCATGCCGTGATAGTCTGTATATGCCTGATATAACTCCATCAACGTGAACTCCGGATTGTGTCTAGTGTCCAATCCCTCGTTACGGAATACACGGCCGATCTCGTATACACGCTCCATGCCGCCCACGATCAATCTCTTTAAGTACAACTCCAAAGAAATACGAAGTTTTAAGTCTTCGTCCAAAGCATTAAAGTGTGTCTCAAATGGTCTTGCGGCTGCACCACCGGCATTGGAGACAAGCATTGGGGTCTCAACCTCCATAAAGCCCTGTCCATCCAAATAGCGGCGAATGCTGCTGATTACCTTGGAACGCTTGATAAAAGTATCTTTAACGTCTTCATTCATGATCAAATCGACATAACGCTGACGATAACGAGTATCTGTGTCAGTCAGTCCATGATATTTCTCCGGAAGGATCTGCAGACTCTTAGACAATAACGTAACTTCCTTCGCATGGATAGAGATCTCTCCGGTCTTTGTCTTAAAGACAAATCCTTTGATACCAAGAATATCTCCTACATCATATTTTTTGAAATCCTTATAGGAATCCTCGCCAATGTCATCTCTAGCGACATATGCCTGAATGTTACCCTGAAGATCCTGCACATTACAGAAAGATGCCTTACCCATGACACGCTTAAACATCATACGGCCTGCCACTGACACTTCTTTTCCATCTAATGTATCATAGTTATCTTTGATCTCCATAGAATGATGTGTAACATCATATTTTGTAATAACAAAAGGATCCTTGCCTTCTGCCTGTAAATTTGCTAATTTTTCTCTACGAACTTTGAGAAGCTGGTTGATATCCTGCTCCTTCTGTGGTTTCTTCTGCTGCTCAGCCACGATCTTAGCCCCTTTCTCTTATATCTATCGACGATTTCTGTATGCAGATTTTCTTGTTTCTGCAAGTTCATGCTATTATACAAAATCTATTATTTCTATATTTCAAGGATTTCGCATTGCATTTATTATTTTTGAATCTCAAGGATCTCATATTGCAATACAGTTCCCTTTGGTGTTTCAACATCAACAGTCTGACCTGCTTTCGCACCGATCAATGCAACACCAACCGGAGACTCATTGGAAATCTTACCACCAAGAATGTCTGCCTCCGTAGAACCTACGATCTTATACTGCATCTCTTCTCCGGAAGAAAGATCTTTGATGCGAACGGTAGAACCAATGTTGATCGCATTAGCATCAACATCTTTGCTGCTGACAACCTCTGCATTTTTCAAGATCTTCTCGATCTCTTCAATACGGATCTCAATATCTCTCTGCTCATCTTTCGCTGCATCATACTCGGCGTTCTCGGACAAGTCACCCTGTTCTCGTGCCTCTTTAATCTTTGCTGCAACTTCTTTACGTCTATTTACCTTTAAGTCCTGTAATTCATCTTCCAGTTTTGCAAGACCTTCTTCGGTCAAGATGTTTTTCTTTTCTGCCATGATATCCTCTTTTCTGCGTGCGTATTTTCTTCGTAATCAAATTGTTACCGGTGCCGGTCACATCTATCATCTGCGCTTCGCACGCTGTGCACAGATGGAATTTATATGCCAGCACACACTATCGTGTAATTATAACACAATCTTGCGCGTTTTGACAATGCTGTTTTTAAGATACCAAAACAGATTTTTGAATGAATGATGTATAGCGGCAAATTTGTCGGCTTAGTACGATAAAGCACACTATTAAAGGGGAAACTATTCAGAAATGCTTGGAACAGGCGGAAGAGGAATAGCAGTACTCTTGAGTGCCTGCATGATACTCAAATAAAGATGACGGCGCTACAGCACAAAATCGTGGAACAGAAAAGCAGCGTGGTGGCTGTTGTGGTCAAGCTTTTTTGTAACACTTTTGGCTAAAAAAATATCTGTATTAACTCATGCGGCTAGCCATCTCTGTTACAACTTTATTATAGCACTTCATTTTTAGGGCGACCACATTTGTACCAATACTCTGTGAGAAGGTCTAAATTTTTTTGA
>ERZ773188.540-NODE-540-length-46744-cov-119.711217_pt1 | contig 46744 bp, 38 predicted proteins | sample MGYA00581011_ERZ773188 | MGnify/ENA primary metagenome ERZ773188 (study PRJEB29015, sample SAMEA2737798) | human gut metagenome | biome: human gut; feature: human-associated habitat; material: faeces | place: China | collected 2012 ...
GCTATTCAGTAAAATTGGATGATCGCATCCGGAGGCTGACGCATATTGCTAAGTTCCGCTATCCTGATGCCGATGTTCACACCCTTATCCTGCAGGGAAGAGGATTCAGCCGTGAAGAAATCCTTGGCTATGCCAGCTGCGGTTACATTGAGCGCCATAAGAACCTGATCATCAACGGATTTACCGGAGTAGGAAAGACCCACCTCGCCTGTGCTTTGGGGAAAGAGGCTTGCCGCCATCTGTACAGGGTCAAATATTTCCGCATGCCGGAGCTCATGGAACAGTTCAACTATGGAACCGAAGTTGGGCGGAGCGTCGCCAGCATTGTAAAGAAATTTTCCAGCTACGATCTCCTCATCATCGACGAGTGGCTTCTCGAGTTGCCAACGGAAGTGGAGCAGCAGTACCTGCTTGAGATTTTGGAAAACAGGTACGATGCCCATTCTACTATTTTCTGTTCCCAGTACAAAAGCTCAGAATGGTATCCGCGCCTCGGTGATGGGGTTCTGGCCGATGCGATTATGGACAGGATCATTCACAATGCCTACCACATCAATTGCGGATCAATGAATATGAGAGAATATTTGAATAGCACCGATGCGAAAAATGACTAAATTATTTTAACATCATAACCTAAAGAATAAGCGGTACACCTTGGCGGATAAGCGGTACACTTTCCGCGGAAAGGCGGTACCGCTTTTTCGGATAGGCGGTACACCTGTTGCGGAATATTCATTCTTCCACAGAACAGGAACAAGTGATGGAAGGAACGGATTCAGATCATATTGTTGTGAAACCACAGCGGATAATCCGTCAATGGATTTCCGCATGTCCGTGTAGCCGCCGGCCAGGTAAACCCGGTCGGCAGTTAGTTGAATATCCATGAGTAATACCTCCAGTCGTTGAACTTGTAGGTATTATCTCATTTCCAATGGATAGATAAAATCCATCATTTTATTTTGCGCTTACCTTCAGTTTGTTTGGCAACCTTATCCACCTGAATAATACGCACCAAGTGAGCCACCCAATACGCTCCTCAGAGCCACCCAATACGCAGGTGAGAGCCACCTGCTTTTTTGTTTGAATACGCGCTAGAGAGCCACCAATTGTCCTTGTACAATGGACTTGTGGAGATATTCCCACTTGTTCTACGAAAGGATGTGGTTTCAATGGCTAATGAAAAAGAGATTTTAGTTCACTTTCTCCACGGTGAAAGCCAGCGCTCCATTTCCAGAACGCTCCAAGTATCCCGCAATACAGTTTCCAAAGTTGTTACGGCATACCAGGTACAGGGGTTGGATCCTGGCAAATTGCCGGAGCTGCCTGACGATGTGCTTCACCAGAAGTTATTCCCGGATGATGTAGCTGCATCTCTCCAAACACCTCCGGATTATGCCTTTGTGCATAAAGAACTTTTGAAAGACGGTGTTACGCTCAAACAGCTTTGGGAAGAGTATGTGATGGATTGTCGTGAAACGGGAAAGCTTTATTTCCGCTATACACAGTTCTGTAAGAAGTACCGGGATTACGTGAGTTCCAACCGCCTGACCATGCATATCCACCACAAACCTGGTGAGAGACTGATGGTGGATTGGGCCGGTACTACAATTCCTTTGTACAACCCTGTTACAGGAGCGATATCTAAGACATATATGTTTGTATGTACACTGCCTTTCAGTATGTACTGCTATGCCGAAGTATTTCCGGATATGAAAGAGGAATCATGGATTCAGGCACATATCCACGCATTGGCATTTTTCGGTGGCTCCACGCGGCTTCTTGTACCGGATAATCTTAAGACCGGAATCGTTTCTAACAGGAAATACGAAGACCCTGTGGTCAACAAGGCATACCAGGAATTGGCAGATCACTATGGCATGACGATTCTGCCAGCCCGTGTGTTAACGCCAAAGGATAAAGCTGCCGTTGAAGGAAGTGTTGGTCAGCTCACCACTCACATCATCGGAAAGCTACGCAACCATCATTTTTTCAGCCTGTATGAGATTAATTCAGCTGTGGACGGGCTGCTTAAGAAATTCAACAAAGCGCCTTTCCAAAAGAAGGATGGAAGCCGGTATTCCGTATTTCTTACCGAAGAGCTTCCTTTTCTCCAGCCGCTGCCCCGTTTCCCTTATGAGTATGCAGAATGGCGGAAAGCCACGGTGCAGCTTAATTACCATATAACCGTAGATCACCAGAATTATTCCGTACCTTTCCGCTATGTTCACAAAAGAGTCGATGTCCGGCTCACCAGCAAAGTAGTAGAAATTTACTATGAAGGGACCCGGATTGCCAGCCACAGACGTCTTACCGGTCGCTGGGGACAGTATGATACGATTACAGAGCACATGCCTCCCAATCATCAGCTGTACAGCCAGTGGGATGGAAACCGTTTCCGCCGTTGGGCTAAGAAATGCGGTCCATCTGCAGAAATAGTGGTAAACAGACTCTTAAGCAGCTACCGTGTAGAAGAACAGGCTTACAAAGGATGCATTGGGCTTTTGAAGCTCAGTGAAAAATACGGAACCGACCGTTTGGATAAGGCTTGCCGCCTTGCATTGGAGAAAATGCCGGTTCCCCGCTACAAGCTGGTCAAAGGCATTTTAGATGAAAAACTGGATATTGGACTTACACCGGAAGAATCCGAATGCCAGACGGCCCCGCAAAGTAATGCTGACGACAATTCCCATGCTTTCGTAAGAGGTGCCGCTTACTATGGAGGTGATCACCATGAAGAATGACAGTATTCGTAAATTGCAGGAAATGAAATTGTCCGTCATGGCCAAAGCCTATATGGATCAGATTGAGAACCCCGAACAATATGCTGACATGACTTTTGATGAGCGCCTTACACTCATTGTCGACAAAGAATCCGATGCACGCCTCAACAATAAGCTGAAGCGGCTCATCAAGAATGCCCATTTTTCCGACAGCCAGGCTGATCTTTCCGGGATTCAGTATCTTCCTGACCGTCACCTGGATCGGAATCTCATCAACTATCTGAAAACCAATGCCTATATCGACAAACAGCGTAATGTAATCCTTTGCGGTGCCACCGGTTGCGGAAAGACGTTCATCGCCAATGCATTGGGCCTCAATGCCTGCCGTGCCGGATACAAAGTTCTGTATCTACGGCTGCCGGATTTCTTCATGGATTATTCTTTGGCAGAATCCAAGAATAAGCAGAAAGACTATCTGAAGAAGCTTCAGAATGTTCGGCTCCTTATTCTTGATGATTTCTTGCTATTTCCCGTTAAAGCGAACGGAAGCGACAGCCTTCTGGAACTTCTGGAATACAGACTTGGAAAGGTATCTACGATTTTCTGCTCCCAGTTGTCCTATTCCGGATGGCATCAGCAGCTTGGTGGCGGAGCCGTGGCAGATGCCATTCTTGACCGGATTATCCCAGGCTCCTATAAACTCGAGATTCAAGGGCAAGTTTCCATGCGCCAACGGCTTGCTGAAGAAGAAATGAAGGGTTCAAAAGTAAAAGTTGCCGCTGACTAACAAATATAGATAATGCAGGAGAGCCGTCCACTGTCCACCGACTGCGGACGGCTCTCATCTGCGTATTTGCTTTTTTTACCAAGGCCACCAAGGTGGCTCTCAACCGCGTATTGGGTGGCTCTCAAACGGCGTAATATTCACCTCCCCGTCCTCATGGCCCAGGATGTGAATCCATTATATCCCAGAGAATACAGAATTCACGTACGCTGCGAGACGAAACCCATGAAAAAATGTACATGGCAATTTAAGGGATTTGAAGAAAGCTGAGCATAAATACCAAAAGTCCGAATGGCTGCGGAGTCATGACTCCATGGCCTTCGGACTTTTTTAGTGAACATGGGGACATTTCTGAGACAAATGCGATGACCCGTCAAAATAGACTGTACCTAGTTGCCGGGCTTGCATGAGCCATCATTCACAGGATGATGATTCCCATACCTGCCAAGAAACAATTCATAAAAAGGTGAAAATCGGCGGTTTCCAAACTCCGGCCCACGGTTTCCATATCACCGGACCGGCGATTTCTTTGGGCGGAATATTTATCAAAATTCACATACCCACCGAACAACTATAACAAGGACAAAAAAGTAGACCACCATCCAAAACCAGGGGACATATTTTTCTATTTTTGTGAATGCAGAATATCGTTTTTTATCATTACCTTCTCCAAGGACTTTCCATTCTGCTTTAAAAATACTTGCCGGCAAGTATTCTTCCATTTGGTTGATAATAGCAAATTTCCCAGTATTCAGTTGTCCATACGAGTCAATCAACCTCTTCCACGACCAGGCAATCCCCATTCCCATAATGCAAGCCAATGCAATGGGTAGTCCAGCAAGGAAATTTTGCCTTTCATAAGAGAAAAGCCCCCAGAAGCTAATGACTTCCCCAGTTTGGGCAATTTCAAGATTCTTTATGACTGTGCCAATAAATGCCAGTATGGCGGCTTCCATCGTCAGATAATAAGAATTCATTATTTGCCGTCTTTTTACAAGTGCTTCTGATGAATCAACCATCATCTTATACTGTTGATAAAAGATGGCCTTCTCAGAATTATTTAAAAAGATTGGCTTCTGCCCATGAAATAAGACACCTTTGATTCTTTGATCTTCGCTAGCCTCAATTTGTTTGGGAATATGATTCACATCGCCTATTAAAATTGTTGTATCCTCCATTTTTGCATCATCTTTGGACAAAGTATATTTGAATATTATCTTCCCCTTCTCCCTGGCTAAATTCAACTCCCATAAGACATTCTTACTAGTTTTAGATCGTGGAGACTCCAGGAAAAGCACATAATCACACTTGTCCATTTTCCTTTTGACTATCAGCTTCCAGAAAAAGTAATACCAGTGATGGTCTAAATAGTCGAATTCTAAGCTATCATTATTTGTATACTTACCGAGAACTTCTAGAAGATTTCCAATATCATCGGAAGCATAGGAAACAAAAATTCGCATCATTTTCCCCACTAATGGTTCAACCATTGGTATAACGATTCAAATTGATTGCTCTGCGGATATTTTACCAAAAAATCTGATCTGCCAGAACCATAGCCTGCATGATACGTCAAATACGGATAAATCCCCAAATATTCTACCCCCTGATACACACTACTTTCCTCTTCCAGAATTGGCAAAATACAAGACTTTCCAAGAAGCCCATCCCCAAGCCCCAATTCCCAAGGGCACCATTTAGATTTTGCTGTATTTCCCGTAGCTATATAAGCCAATCCTCGACTTTGCTGCACTCTCATCTTAACTGCCTCAGCTGTAGTTGAAGTCACATGACTTCGATCCAGTTGCGGATCCTCAATCCAATCTACATAGACAGCATATCCCGCATTATTAAACAAATGTACCAACGTATAAATCAAAGGCTTGTCTAAATAGCTATGTGAAATAAATAAATCATATCTATCACTTCGTTGTCTGGCCATAGCCTGATTTTCATGAAGTACTTCACCCCCATCCATTCTGAAATGTCTCGAGACATCTTCTCTTCGAAGAAAAGATTCTGTCAGTATCATAACACTATACCTCCTAATAAGTTACGCTCCTTATAGCATCTACTATAGACTTAGTGTTCCATCCTACCCTTTTATCAGCTGCATCTTTAACAATAACTGAAGTTTTATCAGCTCCCCACGGTTCTATATCTATAATAGGTTTATGAAGTTTTCGCGCCAGTTCGATCTCTATGTTAATCCACTTACTATAGGTGGCATATACACCCGCTAGAATCAGAACACAACTGCATGGAAGCATTTTATCACTGATAGCTCGCCGAAGCTCACCATCATTAGCAGCGTCTTCGATAGGATTATCCTGAGGGACAGAATAATTTACAAAAGTAAAATAAGGGTAATTTTCCAGCAAGTTTACTAGCCGATAATAAGCATCGGAGTATTTCCACGAATGACTGATAAACAGATGATAAGTTTTCATACGTTTACTCCTTTATAAAGTATTCAAAATCTCTTTTTATCCAATAGCTCCCAGTAAAATTTTCCCAAAATCGTCAAACGGCAACTTTTGGAATTCATAGCAGCAAAGTACATGTGCTCCTCCCCAACCGGTTCAACTAGCCCCACACTTTCTAACTTCTGAAGCTGTTTTAAAATTTTGACATGCTCCGGTATAGCATATGGCTCTTTTTTATCAATTACATACTGCTCAGAATTTGTAAACTCATAAGAAGGATCAAAGGAGAACTCACTATCTGCAGTTTTGAAGTATTTTCTGATATTTCTTATAATGTTTTCATTAACTTCCGGCTCTACCGAACGTAGATTAATGAGACTGCTCACGTTCGTCTTAAACAGTGGTCTCTGATCCCAAGGCCCAAGTGACTGATCAATAAAAGAATATACACTCGCTGGACTAATCATTCCTCTTACGTTAGCTGCGCCACCTTCCAAGGCAGCAAGTAATAAGGACGTAAATACGCCATGTTTCATCCTTCCTATTTCCACAGCCGACTCCTCAGGTCGACAAGCCGTTAAAATCGTAACCCCATTTCCAATTTCATTCACTTTATCAGGCAAAGATGGATTCCCTCCAAATGCGCCTGAAAAGCAACAATCAAGGATAATAACTTTATTTTTTATTTTTGATTGATTAGCTAATTTGGAAATATTTTTCATAGGAATTGGAATCATCCCATCATCTATAGTCGGAATAACAATATATCCTTCCCCATTTTTCTCATATCCATGACCAGAAAAATAAAAAAGTGCCACATCTGCATCATCACTTGCAAATAATCTTCCAATGTGATCATGGAAATCGTCTTCGCTTATTCTATTTATAATAGTCTGAACATCGAAGTTCGCACTACCGTTGCCATTCTCCGCAAGTAACTCTTTCATACTTTTTGCATCATTTACGCAACAATATAGTGTATGTTCCTTGGGATAATCGTCAAATCCAACCACCAACGCTCTTCTAGAAATCATCTTGTCGGCCTCCTTACTCGCAATAATAATTAAATCTTACCTATTCCGATTGCCGCCAAATCATGCAATGATTGAACTCAACCACACATCAGTAGCTCTACCACAGCTAACTATTTATTGATTTTAATTATAACATATAAATAATATACCCATTTAAATAATATACCCATTGAAAGCTATGCAGAAGCAAAAAGCATGCAGGCTATAGCACGAATATGCTATAACGAGCAGGTCTTTTGATACAAAATTCTCTTATAATTTTTTCCTAATTAAATAAGAAGCCCTGTTATTGATGACCGAAAGTACAATTACCAGTATGAAATACATTGCCATAGTCATAGCCATTCCATAGTGTTCCGGAAATGCCATCTTGCCAAAGATAATGGCAAGGCATCCGTGGCTCAGGTATATGTTCAGGCTGTACTTTCCAAGGCGGTCGCATATGCTACCATGAATCCGCTTTGTGAATGTGACTTCAGAAAAGGATATAGTAACAGACATCGCCAAAAGTAAAACAATAAGAAAGTCTATACGGGTCGGACCATTCATTCTAAATACCAGATATAAGGAGATCAGATACCCCCCCATTTCTAATATTCCCATAATCATTTTTCTACCATTGGAAAATTCAGTATTGGCCAGTTTCACGCTCATGGAGTAGGAAAGATAGCCTACCAGGATATCTGCCATAGCACGCAAAAGGCCTGCATGAATCAGACCTCCAGCAACTGGCTGCAAAATGGGGCTGAGGGATCCATAGTTGACACATAGAAAACCGTATATGGAGATAATGATAGGAAATGCATAAAATGACAGGAGGCGTGGTTTGTAAAGTGCCAGAGGTGCCAGAATGCATAAGCTGCCAATCATGGCTGACAAGAACCAGGATACCGCAGTGGCTGACAACGTTGGGAATCCCCATATCTGCAGCAGGAATATATCACTGATCCAATAAATAAAATTCATAAGCCAATGTCCATGGACATCCTTGTCAAAAAAACTCATAAGGATAAATCCGGTAGCCGTTGCTACAAGAAACTCCGGATAGAATCCTTTTATCTTATGAAAAAGAAAGCCGAAGACATCCAGATTTTTCTGGGTATAGCAAGCTCTGGCGAATAACCAGCCACTAACAATATAGAAAAACTCTACTCCAATATATCCGCTAAGGAATTTATGATTACCCAAAAATGCGGAATGATGGCAAACAATCAGTACGATAAAAAAGAATCGCAAAAAATCTATGATTCCCACGTGCCTGAATACGTTTTTATTTTTATTCTGCTCCACTACTGCCACCCCTAAAAGATCATATTTACATGTGCAAGTCTACCATCAAGCTGGCTGACTTCATTGCATTAACCACATTAAGAGTCAATCCCCAGTGTATTGATTGTCGAACATCATCAATTACTCTTTGATATTAGTACACCATAAGTGACAATTCAAGGGGATAACTACTCAGGTGGCTCTCAGTTACGGATCGGGTGACACTCTGAACGCAGAACGCTCAATGAATACTCTTTCTAGAATAGGCTAAAACAAGTGCATAAATCCCCACAATCAATAAGCCAGGTGGGATGAAAAAATACCAATTAGCAATTGCCAAGCTTGTGAGATTAAATTTCTGTTTATGCTTATCCATTTGCAGTTTTCCATCATTGACGCTCCAACTATTTATATCGTGATATGAAATACCAGGTACCCTCTCAAAGGCGGAAAGATTGAGCCCGGTTGCAACGTCTTCCGTATTTATGTTCTCAACCCTTTTGCTGGAGGAACTGAGTGCTTTCCCAAGAGGAAACAATGGCTGGGTAGAATAACAATTAATAATGGATAAACCTGTGTAGGACACAATACCTCCTGTGCCCTCAGTTCCGGAAATAACCGCATCAGTCCAACAATTAGCGATTGTACCATTGAAATTATCAGCTATACCGCCTGCTCGCCCTCCACGAACCTCTGCCTTATTATAACAGTTAAGTATCAATGCATTCGAACCGGCCGCGTGACTTGAAAACGCCCCGGTGCATGCGCCTTCAATATGCCCACTTTCTATTCCCAGGTTCATTACAGTACCCCCCAATTGCCCAAAGAGCCCGGCATTATCCTTTCTATGAATTTCCAAGTGGGATAACGCATATCCATTTCCATCATAAATCCCATAGAAATAATGACCACCGCCAAAGATTCCAATTGGTTCCCAATTAATACCCGTTAAATCAATATCTCTCTCCTGTCGAAACCATTTCCCTCTATATTCTTCCCCAGAGTTGACCGCTGATGCCAGAGCCAGTAAGTCTGCCTGATTATTTATAAGAAAAGGCTCTTCTTTGGTCCCCGCTCCGGTAAATGCTTCACAGGAAATAATAACCCCAACAAGCAGGGCGCCAACAATATTAAGTATTCGTCTTATAATCTTCTTCATCCTCATCTCTCCTTTCTCTTCACCGTAGTAAACTGAGTGAATAAATAAGAAAAAGCCAGCGTGATCAAAGAAGACAAGACAAAGAAAATAACATATCTGGATGTAATGGAGTGTATTCGATTCAACCCGAAATGGGATAGAACATGTGTCACATACACAAAGACTGCAATATGAAATACATAAAATGCATAGGAGTATTTAGCAAGGGAGTTGATGATTCCATGCTGCCTTTCTTTGCATCTGAAGGACGCAATGAGATAAGTAGTAAAGAGAATGTACAACGTAGGCAGTACATACTGGTAAATTTCTACTCGGCCGGTTGCATACAAGTACATATTAAACACAACTAAGAGGAAAAATCCGCCTGCAGACAAAAACTTATCTCTTTCCACAATAGAAAGAGACGGTATAATTCGAGCAGCAAGGATTCCGCAAACAACAAAATCAAGATTCGCCGCAAAGGATGTATAAACATAACGATACCAGTCATAGTTATAATAAAATAATGTAAGCCTTATAATAAGCCCGAGAAAAAGGAAACCAATAAACAGCAGAATAAGCCGGCCACAGCTTTTTGATAGTTTTTCCAATCCGTACCAGATAAATGGCATTAACACATAAAGTTGTAATGCTGTAGACATATACCAAAGATGCCCAATCCCAATTGGAGAATCCACACCATTAGAAAGGAAGAAAATCGACTTAAGAACCGTAAGCGAATAATTAATAAGTAAATCTCCGCCATGAAATAAGTCAAACAGTGCAAGATATAGATAGTAAAGTGGTGCCAGTCGAAAAAGTCGAGAAATATAGAAGCCTAGCAGTTTGTTAACGCTTACCCCCCCCCGCTGCGTTGATAATTGAATACTTATTACGCATCATATTTAGCCCAAACAGATAGGCAGAAAGGAAAAGAAAAATCCATACACCACTCCAGGCGGGGAAATACATCCATTTTCCTACAAATGTATCTGATCCATTGAGCCCTGGAATAAACTCACGGCCATGAAGCAGAAACACGAATAATGTCGCTATCACCCGTAAAGCATCCAAAACATCAACCTTCGATGCTTTCCTTGAAAAAAGCCATTCCGTCATAAAATTACTACTCATCAACCCTCAGCTCCAGAATATCAGTATTCCTCACGTCATCAGTCTCTCTTCCTTGATTGCAAGGAAGAGAGACTGATGACATTAACTTTTAACGGCACTACTGCAACGCCATCTTCTATCCAACAGATAAAACAAATTCGTTAAAATCAGATCAATATCCAAAAGTACTTCATGATTCATCCGGGGAAATAAATCCAAAATCTATCTTAAAGTCTTTGCTTGAACACTCGATTTATCAAGCATATTCATTTTCTAAAAAAATAATTTCCCAAATAATTTATAGATAATCGGAATTCTAAGAATACCGATTATCAACAATGAGAATATGACTCTTGCAGCAAATAATACTACTGCAGAAACTGATATCCATCCATAAACCCCCGGAAGCAAAAAATCAAAGTGAAAGAATCCTGTATCCATAGTATGAAAAGCTAAGATAATTAATGAACCTCTCCCGCAATAACTCAAGAATCTACGAATCACCGTATCATTATGAAAGCTGTAAATTGAAATTAATGCCCAAATCAAAGTACCAATGACAGCTCCGCTAATGGATAAGAAGTAATTATAATATTGTCGATTATTAATACTTATTCCACCCATATGTATATCATAAACCCAAATAAGGATAAACGGGATAATCCACCTCCAGTTCATTCTTTCAATAATATTATATTTATGAAAATAATAGCCTACAAACATCACCACCTGCATAGCCAATGCAATATCAAAACTCCATGGCAAACGAATATATTGACCTACAACAATTCCAATCCCAGTAACAAAAATAATAAGTGCACATTGGTAAGCAATGTCCCACGTCTTAGTCAATTTACAAATAGTATAAAATAGGATACGTGCACAAAATAAGCATGTTAGAAACCACAGTGGACCGATAGGTCCTAATGCGGGAAATTGTGAGACGATATTTCCGGTGCTGTAAATGAAACTTTCAAGAATAGGAATCGGATTCGTCCAGTGGAAAAATACTACTCCCCATAAATATGAGATCACGCCAACAAGGAAGTATGGAACGATTAATCTCTGAAAGGAATGCGTTATCAGTTTATACTCGTTATCAAGGTATTTAGACACATTGAATAAATATCCGGATATGAAAAAAAATAACGGCATATGAAAGGAGAAGATAGCTGTTGCCATCAAGCCATCAGGTTTTATACTATGGCCCAGTACAACCAATAAAATCCCCATGCCCTTTAGGACATCAATCCATATGACATCTCGGCGCCCCCCCCGATTGTTAACTTGAGTTTCTTTCTCCATTATGTATTTATATCCTTTCTTTGACTCACTTAAATAGTCTAACATTTTAAATTACGCTTGTAATCAATCTATTTTACCATAATTCTACTCCTCATCAAATCCCAATTCCGTAATATCAATACTTCTTTCTTCATCAGTCCGCCTACCTTTAATGGCTAGCGAAGGATCATAAGTTGCATTGGCTTTTAGTGTCACTACTGCAATACCATCTTCTGTTTCAACATGTCTCATCATCCCCGCAGGAATGTATTCAGTAAATGTCCCTGGTTCTTTCAACTCTGCATGCCTTACCAATTTACCATTTACAAATATGTCAAGGCCCATGTTATCACCAGGATTGGCACTTATCAGGTACCGACTGACTTTGTACTTAATGCTCATCTGGTTCTTACCGGAAGAAGGATCTACCAGTGCTACTTGTGCCTTTCTTCCCATTGTCCATCTTTTTGTCCAATTATCATATCCCAATCCTTTAGTCATCCAGGCGGTTTTATGCTGACCTATAGACAGATTTTCCAAGTTCTCAGCCGGTCCTCTGTAAATAATACAAAGAGGTGCTTTCATAATATTATCTGTTACGACAAAATTATCCACCTGTAATCTAGCTCTGACAATATGATTCTCTCCATCAAATGCACTTGGATTAATATGAATGACTCTAAGCTTCCCAAAATCCTGACTGCTGATTTCATCAGTTTTCACTAATTTATCATCTAAAAGGAGTCTGGCTGTAACAGGCCGACCACCTTTTCTTTCCTCCGGCACAAAATAAACCATAGAAAGCCCAGTTTTTTCCAGATCTTCTGTATAAAAGAACTCTTCTTCCCCAGTAAAGATTTCAAGAGGCAGCCGTTTTGCGTAGTAAGGTACTTTTTGTGACTTTTCTACAGGCAATTCTTTTGTGTTCTGCCTATCTTCTAATGTGCCTATATAATGTATTTTGATAAATTCCTGGTGCTTTGTTTTCTCTAGAGTCTCTTCATCCCAAACCGGAGGAGCCGCATTGATGGCAATCCCTAAATCCAGTGGCTTATCTGATTCTTCACCTGAAAATGCCTTTTTCAAATCTTCTGGCTGAATTACAATTGACAGCCTTCCTTTTTTCTTCAATGGGACTTTCTTCATAAGTTTACCATTACCTGTAACCAGAATAGCAGGAGTCCCGTTTTGATTAGACTTCATCAGTTCTTCTGAGACATCCATCTGTACAAGAAATCCTGATTGCAGATCAGACGTATTCAAAAGGACATGTCCTTCCTTCCCCATCCATAAAGTTTTATCATTTATGTCAGATATATTTTCTGCAATATACTGATTTTCTTTAACGTGAGAAATCGGCTTGGAAGGCCCGGCATACAGGAGTTCCAATGGATAAGAATTATCGCTTTCTTCCTTGGTGATACTGAGCATAATATCTTTCTCTATTTTCATAGTTGATAGTTTATCCGCGGAAACGTAGACAAAATGATTGTATCCCCCTCCTACCCGAGATCGTTCCAATAAATTCCCATTAATGGAAATGTCTACCATCTGAGGCCTATCTTCTTCTAAGCTGCCACTTTTGGCAAAACTAATCAGTAAACCTTTATCTAAAATTTCATCTGCCTTCAGGGTAATCTGAGCTTCTCTATCAATATAACGGTAAATTCCATGAACTTTATTAATACCGGAAATCGCACGGTCTTCCCTGTCATTGTATGGAGTAAATGCTAAAATACTTTCAGGTTGCATCTTATAAGATCCCCAAAGACCGACCATCAGGGCCAAAGAGAAAATCGCAGTAATCGTAATAACTCGTTTACTCTGCTGGAAGTACCCCCGAATCAAACTATCCGCGACCTTAATCTCAATAGAGATTGTCATGATAAGAAGTGCCATACTTTCTATAGCTGTAGAAATATTCATGGGATAAATATCATTTCCGGAAAAGGAAAATATCCCCACTCTTAGATTGATCCACGGAATAAAGACAGCTAAGAAGCCGATACACCAAAGTATATTTTTGCCATTTAGCCGCAACCGGTTCTTGAGAAAATACAAAAGCGGTACAACCATAAAAACACCATTGTATATACCAGAAAATCCAGGAGTAATAACGAGCAGTGCTGAAAGAATGAATAACACTTGCCACCGGTGCACATATTTGGACAAAAGCACTTCTGCAAGTCCAATTGCAAGTACAACCAGATTAATATAATTTCCCATTATATCGAAATTGACATTGAAAAGACGGGATAGGAATCGGAATGTATTCTGAATATTAAGATATACGCCTTGGCCAATAAATTTGAGCTCCGTACCACTTTCTACGGTCCCCTGAAACAAGGCTGTTGTCTTGCGGATATTATCCAACAGAGTCATTAAATTCCCATCAAGAAAAATAAAAGGCAAGAAAAACGTAACAGCTCCTACGCCAAGAGCCACAACTGCCTCTTTCCATCTCCGTTCTCTAATCAGAAGCAGTCCGAACAAAGCAGGTGATATTTTAATGCCTGCTGCTAATCCAAGTGCAACATAGGACAAGTATCTGTATGTCTTCTTTCCCGACCGATACTGTGTCAGAAATACTAAAATCAAGACTACGGTCAGGAGTACAGAATTTCCTCTCTCCAATGCGTAAAGAAAGGGAGCAGAAAGGAGAGTCACAAAAATGAAGAGAATAGATTTCCATCTTTTCCCATAGGCACAGAAACATGAAATTGAATAAAACAAAACCGTAACTATAGTCACCAGAAGATAAACCAAAGCCCCTATCTGTGTCAGCCTGAGACCATAAGGATCATGGCTCACACCGATAAGAGTCATTCGTCCCAAAGCTGCATATAAAAGATTGATAAAAGGTGGATAAATTACCTTATTTTCATAGGGCTTAAGACCATATTGAATACTATTAAAGAAATCCATAAACACATCGGTCTTATCCGGATGCAGTAACACTCGGCACGCTTCACCATGGGTCAAGATCCCTGCTAAACAGAAAATGCAGATGGATAAAGCCATAGCAGCATAAAATACATTTTCTATGGTAATCTTGATGTGTTTTAAAAAATAATATCCCCCAAAATATATAGCTGTATAACCAGCAGCCATGAGGGGAATAAGATAAGCAGGATTCAGAAACCTCTCAACAAAAACAATATTTTTGGACCCCTCTATTACATAACCTATTGCACCAACCATTACCAGGCCAATAAAGTATATGACTATGAGTTTCACATCCAAAGTTTTGGAAAAATTATTATGCATGATTTTTTCCTCTCTCAAGCACGTAAAAAGCCCAAACAGAGATAACCCTGTTTGGGAAATTTAAAATCCATAATAGAGTACTTAAGGATAGAAAAAGATAAACTAAGATTGTTTAAAAGCTTCTTTTTGCACCCAGACACTAAGTTCTTTATACTCATAAATACAATAATAGTCTTTATGAACAGTATCCATATACCAGTCCAGAAGGTCACGCTGTCCACTGCGCCACCCCCCCGGAAATAATGTTCGTGGAAATCCCAGTTTGCCTTGCCGAACTTATCCCAGATCACCATTTTGGGCGGATGAATTTCCAGATACCGGGCTGCCTCCGATGCTATATCATCAGGACAAACATCAAAATAGTAAGATACTACATTCATACCATTACCTCTATAGGCCAATAAATTGAACAAGGGAATATGGGGATAATAGAACACAGCATCGTCCGGTGTACTGTATCGTTTCACTAAGGACACGATATCATCATATGCCCGCGCTGTTGGAGCGTCCGCATAGAAACCGGAAAGTTCCTTCGTACGAAATGCGCTATACTCTGTCCCCGGTATATCTTTTCCGATTGCATTCCAGGCATGCCAGGAATACGGTACAATCTGCTTTTGTGTAACTGATACGGGTACAATAAAAAGAAGCAGTAAAATTGTAAGGCTCTGAAAAATCCGGTTGTCATAAGTGCTCAACTTGTTAGATATAAGTACTACTGTACCTGCAAATAGCGGCATAATATAGTGTTCTTCAATAACAGAAGAGATGAGCCCTATAAAGACGAAACCTACTTCCAGTGCCAGGAAAAGAACGATTTCTACGGGTTGGTCAATCACTTTTTTTCGAATCAGATGAATGAACTCATACATGCAATAAATGAATGGAATCCAAAAAGCCATTTCAACAATTGCCCTTTTGACTGTAAACATGTGCCCAATATTATATATATGCTCCCTGACTGAGAACCCAAATCCCTCTGTAAGGAAAATCAAAGCAACCATCAAAGCAGTAATAAATGCACACGCCTTGAGTTCATATGCTTGATGCTTATATAGTCCGGATATAAAATTGGGATTAATTTTATTAAAGAGCCAAACAAACCAATATGCCAGGTTCAGTACGAAAAATAATTCCATACTTCCACCAGCGGCTCGGCATAGTTTATGTATGATAAGAAGATATAGTATATAGATGTAGGCATTTTTAAACCAGGAACAACTTGCTATTCTTCTGAAAGGTAATGTTTTTCTCCAATGATATAAGCCTAAATAGCCTAATGATAAGCTGGCAATAAGCACCTCTGTGTAGCTGAATCCAACTTTATAATTTCTGTAAATAACGTTAGATAATGGCCCTTTAGATGCAGTAGCATGAGTAATATCAAAAAGGAATGAGGAAAATGATCCGGTATAGAAAAGATACAAAATCCCTGGAAGAATAGCAGCAACACAGCCGCAGCCATAAACCGCCATTTCTTTTACGACTGTTATTCCAGACTTCTGATTTTTATCGAATAATCCGAGAATTCCCAGAATAAAAAGAGCACCTGCTATATATGCAATACCTGTCTGCTTTGACATAGCAAGGTAGCCACTGATGAGTCCTGCTATAAAGAAGTATGTAAATTTTCCCTTTTTCCATCCAATCGCAATTAATACAGATGAACAAATCACAAGAGTTCCAAGCAGCTGATTATAGTCTAGCGGGATATACATAAGATAGCTGAATTGCAGGATGGCTCCACCCAAAACTGCAATAAAGCTCATAATCAATGAAGCAAATTGTCTGAGGAATATAAATAGTAAGACCGCTGTCAGACAGGATATGACCATGCCCAACAGCAAATACAAAAACATGTACATTCCAAAAAATGGATAAAGAAAAGCCTGAAACCAGATGTAATAGGGGGGTAAAAAGCAAAATAAATCTTTATATAAGGTTTTGCCTTCATTCAACTGCCACCCATAATACTGCCACCAGCCCTGCTGTGGCGGAATCAATTGCTGAACAAAGATAAAATGGAATACAATCAAAATAAGGCAGAGCAACAATCCTGCCACTGTGTTTTTCCGCCATTCTTTATCATTCACCCATGTAATCAGGTCATTCATTGCAATTGAGTTCCTTCCACAATATATTTGTACAATTAAGCTATTTATGCTAAAAGTTGATTCTTCTCTCTTCTACAACCAAGGGCCTATGCATGACCCTTGTATTTATACTCATGACATATTCGCCCAAGAGACCGAGGAAAATCAGCTGCACAGAGCCTATGAAGAACATGCCAATAAGGAGTGGTGCTGTTCCCAGGGGGAATGCGCTCCACCAGATAAGTTTTGCCACCAGGTAATACAGGGCAAAAAGAAAGTCCACAAAGGCGATAAAAAAGCCGAGAAATGTTGCCATCCGCAGGCCCACTTTCGTATAGGAAGTAAAGCTCAGCATGGCTGCATCGTAGAGGGAGTACCAGTTATTATGGGTCTTTCCGGTACGCCTTTTTTCCTGGGTATAGGGAATATCCTTCCTTTCCGGTCCCAGCTCCGCTACGATGCCCCGCATGAATGGTGTGGGATCATCCAGCTGCCGGAGCACGTCAACAAAACTCTTGTCATAGAGACCGGTTCCAGTAAAATGCTCAATCTGTTCCACAGAGGACATTTTCTTAATGACTTTATAGTAACAGGTACGAAGGAATCGGAAAACCTTGTTTTCCTCACTTTGGGTTTTGATAGCGGCTACAATTTTGTAGCCCTTCTCCCATTCTCTAACACAGCGATGGATAAGGCTTACGGGATCCTGAAAATCACAGCAGATAGAAACCGTACAATCACCGGTTGTCTGACAGATTCCATAGAAGGGAGAATTGAATTGCCCAAAGTTTTTGGCATTGAATATAGCCTTGATTTTCGGATTGTGCGCACAGATTTCCTCTAATTTTTCTCGCGTTCCATCGGTGGAAAAATTATCAATAAAAACAAGTTCATAGTCATAGTCCGGCAAGTTTTCTTTGAACTCATTTACTACTGCCTCACTCATGGGGCCCACATTACCTACTTCATTAAAACAGGGAATCAGTACGCTGACAGTTTTCAAGATGTACTCCTTTTATCTGAATGTCCAAAATTTATTGAGCAGAAAATTCATGGGAATGGTCAGAAGCAGCGTCAAAAGGGGCGCTATCTTATCTGAAATACCTGCCCATTCTACCAGGACATACAGGCATACACAACCTACCAGAAAAGAAAAGCCATAGGAAAGATATGTCTTTATCAATGCCTTGAACCATGCTATTTCATTCTTAAATACGTAACGGTTATTCCAGAAATAAGCATTAAAGACACTGATGATCCAGGAAAGAACATTGGCTACCATATAGTGGCAGCCAAGGAATAGAAAGAGGTAATACGTTCCCAGACCTATAACTGTATTCGAAACGCCTACAATTCCAAACTTGATGAACTGTATGACTGTTTCTTTATCTTTCCGCATGCTTCTTATCCTCTATCACAAGACGAATACCTTTTTCAAAAGAAGTCTCTGGTCGCCAACTTGTGTCGGCCTGAAGATTTGAAATATCTGCTTCCAAATGCATGGCCTGGTCAGGATAATAGGGAACTTCACCGATACCAAGGGGAAGTGTGGGATCTATGGCATCACGGATGGCCTCCATGAATTCTCGGAGGGTCCTTGTTTTTCCGCTGCCAAGTACATAGACTGCTCCATCTTTTCCGGCAACAGCCATACGATAAAAAGCATCCGCCGCGTCACCGGCATAGAGATAATCCCATATCTGCTCTCCTTTTGTAAGAGGTGGCTTTTCGCCCGCTAAGAGTTTATCAATGACTGTGCTAATCAGAGAGTGCCCACGCTCATGACGGCCGTAGACACTGACAATTCGCGGCCAGATATGCCTGATACCATACTTCTTGCATTCTGCCCTGGTCATCTCTCCGGTACATAACTTAGCCATCCCATATCCACTAATAGGATTTGTCGGTGAGTCAGGATGAATGATACCATCAATACGACCATACTCTGCCTGGCTTCCAGCCCCTACAAATACCTTACATCCGAGTTTTTTTGCAGCGTCTACCGCATCCAGTGCATATTGGATATTTCGAACCTGAAGCCGCATGTCCATTCTATTCAAAGGATTTCCAGTCCCCAGCCAGGCAAAATGGAAAAAGGCATCACAGTTTTTCCCGATTAATACGGGAATCTTACTGATTTCACTCAGGTCACAGTCGATGAGATGAATCTTCTCATTTTGATGGATATCCTTATTTCTGGAAGATCCGGGATGACAGATAACATACATCTCAACATTTTCACGTAATAGTTTTTCTATCAATGCTGTTCCAAGGATGCCAGTAGCGCCGGTAAGCACAGCTGTATTCAGCTTATTCATGATATCTCCATTGTTTATAGGGAATATGCTCAGGATGCTATTCGTTAACAAATAAGCAACCCCAAGCTGATTTCCTATACTTTACCCAGAATATATTTCCAAATATTGGAAAATTAGATTTTGCTGACGTCTTTATTGGCTTCGTATTCTTCCCGTGGCAGGAAAGGATACATGTCATCAATTGGCGGAGAAACCATTGTCCCGTCAGGAAGGCGTTTAGAAGAAAGCTTAGGTTCAAAATTCTGATGCTCGTCCAAAATAGCTTCAAAGAAAGCAGGACCATCAATAGCCAAAAATTCCTTAATTTTGGCAGGAAGATCATCAATGTTATCACAGCAAACATAGGGAATCCCATAGGCAGCTGTAATTTTACTCATATCAGGGAAGCTTAACCCATTTCCGTCGCAAACACCGACCAAAGGCGGGTTAAACAGATTGGTCTGTGTCTGTCTGATAGAATGATATCCATTATTATTAAGGTAAACGATTTTCAAATTCAGATGATTGTAAATGACGGTCTGCAGTTCCTGGATATTCATCTGGAAGCTTCCGTCACCATCAATGCAGAATGTACGTTTATAACCATTAGCCACAGCTGCCCCAATCGATGCAGGGAAACCATATCCCATGGCAGCACAGCCTGAATTTGTAAATAGCCGCTGTCCCTTTTTTACATGGAAAGCCTGAAAGGTAATGACACAAGCACTACCATTACCACAGATAATATCATCGCCAGGTTCCAGACTCTTGGAAAATTCATCAATAAATACATATGGATTCATTGGAGATTTTTTTGCGTAGTATTTCGGAAGCACTGCCGGATATTTGGCGTTGATATTACGACACCATGCCAGCCATCTTTTCTGATCATCACTATTGTGATATTTTTGCTCATTTAAGGCATTGATTACATCTTTGACATCTGCATGAACCGGCATCTGGATATGCAGAGTCGGTTTCTTCAATTCATTTTCATCAATATCAACCATAATCTTGTAGGAATTCTTGGCAAAGTCATCATAGTTATAGCTGATCTGACGAATGTTAAGTCTGCAACCTAAAACCAGTAAGACATCGCTATTTTCAACTACAAAATTACCACCACGTGTTCCTACTGTTCCCGGACGTCCACAGAAGCATGGATTGTCATCCCATAAAAGATCATGGGCATTCCAAGCGGTAACGACAGGAATATGCAGTTTATCAACCAGTTGCAGGAATTCCTTATATGCCTGTCCAAACCAGACACCTTCCCCTGCCAAAATAACCGGACGTTTAGCATTCTGAAGTTTTTCCAGAATTAAAGAAGTGTATTTTTCATCATAAACCGGCGTTTCCTGTCCATTAAGTTCTTCAGGATCAAATCCCTTTAATGTATCTGATTCAACAATGGCGCCCTGAACATCGAGTGGTACATCAAGCCATACAGGTCCTTTTCTGCCGTGCATAGCCAGATAGTACATCTTTTCCAGATCATAACGGATTTCTTCAGGATCAGTTATCATTTTCGCGAACTTAGTCATTGGTGCCACAGATGCAACAATGTTGTATTCCTGGTCACCCAGCTGACGAAGAGGCAAATCTGTTGCCCAAGTGGTGGTAGCTCTTTTAACCTGTCCGGATAAAACAAACATGGGAATGGAGTCAAGCCATGCACCCAAAACGCCTGTAATGGCATTGGTCCCCCCTGGACCGCTGGTCACACAAACGCAAGCCATATTTCCGGTAAGCCTTGCATAGCCTTCTGCAGCAATAGCACTTGCCTGTTCGTGGTGATTATAAACGCTATGAATCTTCGGATGATGTCCCAAAGCATCATTAAGATGCATAGCCCCACCACCGGTAACTGTAAAATTCTGGGTAATACCATGGTCAGCCAAAAAATCGGCTATATATTTTGCCACTTTAATTTTCATTTCTTATTTGCCTCTTCTACAATCTTAAATATTTCACCGGGTTTATCAGCAACTCCCATACAGAATCCATCCGGTAAGACATCATCAGGTTTAAAGCCAAAACCATAGGTAACAGCAATAAAATTCATATGCTGATTTCTTGCTCCGGTAGCATCCTGCATGGTATCACCAATCATTATAGCGTCAGCACTGGTCATGCCGGACTTTTCAACGGCCATTTGTATGATATCGGCTTTTGTCATCTTACCGTCGAAGTCAGATCCGCAAATCACATCAGTATACTTATTAAAATCAAAATATTCTGTGATACGCTTAGCATAGTCCTGACGCTTATATGTTGCTATTGCTATTTTGTATCCGGCCTGCTGCAGTGAGCTCATCAGATCATAAATGCCGTTATAGGGTCTGGCTTTTAATAAGTCGACATCTTTATAACGATTCCGAAACATATCAGCCATTTGGTCTTTTTCATTGCCCTGGACATGGAATACTCTTTCAAAGGAGTCCTGAATAGGAGGGCCAATAAAGGTTTCCAGAATAGCAGCAGATGGTATCTGAAAACCCATTTGAGCGATAGCATATTTTGCGGATGATAAGACCCCTTCTGCCGTATTCAAAAGAGTTCCGTCAACGTCAAAAACAATGAGTCTATATTTAGAATTCATCGATATTTCTAGTCCTTTACATCATAATGGGACCGTGTTACAAACTGAACTCTGATCTGATCCTCAATGGAATGAAGGAAGTCAGTGACATATGCATTCAAGTAACCGGATTTTTCTTTGGCAAAGCTATATTCTCTCTTTGTGTCAAAATAGTTGTCACTCCGTTTGGAATAGCCATCAAATCCTGCCAGATACACCATATTCACTTCAAACGCAATCATCGCTTTCAGCAGCATGACGAGGGAATTATCAATGATTTCTGTATTCTGATCAATCAAATTCCCATAATTTAATACATACTGGAAGTCGCCATGTGTCTTTATTACGTTGGACGTCGCAATGACAACAGCATCCTTATTGATTCCGGTCTCCATTTTATCCTGAAGTTCCGTATATCGTTTGGAATTAGTAAGGAAAACAGCATCCACTTTAATGTCATGAGGAACATAGTTGACGGAAATAAGGACCGGCGAGTTTTCCTTGATAAAGGTTTTTACTCTCGTTTTCTGGCGTTTCATATTTTTCCCAGGCCCAAGGAGGAGAACTTTTTTCCCAGATAATTGGGCTTTCAGTTCTTCAATGGCTTTCGAGTCATCACAGGCAATGCTCTGATATTCCAGATATTTTTCTTCCCCATACTTAGCATCGTAAAGAAGTTTTTTCTTGCCTTTTAACGTATGCAGCACATCTGTAATCTGTTTAACCGACAATGTCTTCTTGTTAAGCAGATAGGATACATAGTTCGGATGACACTGAGTTTCTGCTGAAATGTAAAATTTCAGATTGTAGCCCCAATACTGTTTCCGATAAATATCAAGAATCGTATTATCTATGGCTTCCAATACCTGATTAATATCATAGTCACAGCCATGTTTCTTGTTCATATGCATCATGAGCAGTTCAATAGCAGCATTACCAGCACTCTTTCCCATAGCATACAAAGTGCCATCTGCCAAAATATCACGATCTGTTTTACATTCCAAAAAAGCCATGGCATTTGCAAAAGCAAGCTGGAAATTGTTATGGGCATGGAACCCAACTTTCACGCGCTTATCCAGGTATTTGTCCAAGACACTGTAGATATGGAGCACATGATCCGCTTCCATAAGTCCATAGGTGTCAACCATGGATGTTGCATATGGCATCACAGAATTGACGAGTTCTGCATATTCTTTCAGTTTCTCATCTGTGTACGTAGTTACGGAAACCATCTGTGCAAAGACGATATATCCCAATTCCTTCAACTGACGGCAGAAATCAAGTGCAGGATACATAAGGTGTTCTTTAAAAATGACACGTATACCATCAATAAAAGTATCTTTGCATGGCTGGATATGGTCAATACTACAGGTACCATAATCAATCATAGCCAATACTTTTGCATTGCCTTTATCCAATCCACCAAAGATTTTATTAATAGCCTGGGTATCCGGCATAATTGTACGATTGATATCAAAAGGGCGTCTGTCATCCAAAAAACCAATCTCGATATATTCAACATGAGAGCTGACAAGGCGCTTAAAGATTTCTACAATCTTATCATGGCCAAACTCCCAGTCATTGACATAGCCGCCATCCCGTAATGTACAATCAAGCAGTTCTCTCTTTCCCACTTTTAAGCCTCCAAATATATTTAGTAATATTATTTGACTGCTTCATGCAGTTCCTTTACCATGTAATCAATTTTCTCGTCAGTCATTCCCGGATATACACCGAGCCAGAAAGTATCACGCATAATACGGTCTGTGTTGTCCAAAGTGTCTACTACCCGGTAACCTTTTCCTGATGCTCTCATTTCATCAAAGCAGGGATGCTTGATCAGGTTTCCTGCAAACAGGGTCCTGGTCTGGATACCATGAGCTTCCAGGAAGCGGCATACTTCTACTTTATCTACTCCTTCTTGGCAGGTCAGAAGGAAGCCGAACCAGCTGGGCTTGGAATGTTCTGCCGGTGCCGGAAGAATGAACTTATCCTTGAGGTCCTGCATTCCTGCCAGCATACGGTCAAAGTTATGTCTGCGTCTCTCAATAAATGCAGGAATCTTTTTAATCTGGGCACATCCGATAGCAGCCTGCATGTCGGTGGCTTTCAGGTTATATCCGAAATGGGAATACACATACTTGTGATCATAGCCAAAAGGCAGTTCTCCATACTGGCCATCGAAACGGTGGCCGCAGGTATTATCACGGCCTGGGGCGCAGTAGCAGTCACGGCCCCAGTCACGGAAGGAGCGAATCAGTTTATTCAGAAGAGGATTATTGGTATATACGGCTCCGCCTTCGCCCATAGTCATATGATGGGGCGGGTAGAAACTGGAAGTGCCAATATCGCCAATGGTTCCGGTATAGTGTTCCACGCCATCCAGTTCATATTTTGAACCAAGGGCATCGCAGTTATCTTCCACCAGCCAGAGATTATGCTTGTTGCAGAATTCTTTAACCGCTTTCAGATTGAACGGATTTCCAAGGGTATGTGCAATCATCACTGCCTTTGTTCTTGGGGAAAGAGCTTTTTCAAGTTTCGTTACATCGATATCATACTGGGGAATGGTAATGTCCACAAAAACAGGCACAGCGCCATACTGAATCATAGGAGCTACGGTAGTCGGGAATCCGGCTGCCACAGTGATAACTTCATCACCGCGACGAACAGCACGATCCCCCAGTTCTTTTGCAGTCAGGGCCATAAAGGCACAAAGATTGGCAGAAGAGCCGGAATTGACTAAAGAACAATATTTTACACCCAGAAACCTGGCAAACTCGCGCTCGAATTTACTGGTATATCTCCCGGCTGTAAGCCAGAATTCCAGTGCACTGTCCACGAGATTTACCATTTCTTCATGATCATATACACGGGATGCGTAGGGAATCCTGTCTCCGGGATGGAATTCTTTTTTCTGGTTGTGATAGGTATCACAGTATTCTTTGACTAATTCAAGGATGTGATCATGCATTTCCTGCTGTGTCATCTTTTGTCCTCCAACAATGGTTCTGAAATGATATTACTTGTCTAAAAAATCTTCAATCTGCTTTTCCATAAAAGCAGCCATATTTTTCTTATATCGATATGCTTTAGCCCAATCCACAGTCTGTCCTATAGCTTCCTTTATATGATACCGCGGCATCCATCCAAAAGTGGATTTTAATTTGGAGCAGTCGAGCTTCAGGAAATTGGCTTCATGGGGAGCATTCTTTTGCGACTTATCTACCCATGTCAATCCTTCCCCCCATGCCTGGCAGAAGAGATTAACCAGTTCTCCCGTTGTGACGCAGTCTTCTTCATCGGGACCCACATTATAGGAGCCTGCATATTTTCCATTATGATACTGAGCTGCCGCAATCATCAGGTATACATAGAGTGGTTCCAGCACGAACTGATAGGGACGGGTGGAATAGGGGTTCCTGACTTCAATAGCCTTTCCTGCATAGGCTGCTCTAATGCTGTCAGGGATGATTCTATTTTCCGCAAAGTCCCCTCCCCCAATGACATTACCAGCCCTGACGGTCGAGATGGCTGTGGATCCATCGCTGAAAAAGCTGCGCTTGTAGCTGGCTGTCACCAGTTCGGAGCAACTCTTACTATTAGAATAAGGATCATATCCATCGAGGGGTTCATTCTCCCGATATCCCCAGACCCATTCATTATTGCGGTAAACTTTGTCTGTAGTCACATTAAGAAAAGAGCGTACGCTTTTTGTCTGACGTACACACTCCAGTACATGAACTGTGCCCATGACATTGGAGGAATAGGTCCCTACAGGATCTCTGTAGCTTTCCAATACTATGGGCTGAGCGGCTAAGTGAAATACAACTTCCGGCTTTTCTTCCTGAAAAATAGACAAAAGGTTTTCATAATCCCGAATATCTCCAATCACAGAACGCATGCCTGCTTCCGTACCGGAAAGTGTAAATACCTTCGCTCCTTCCTCTGTAGGCGATGGCAGTGAGTACCCTATAACATTGGCACCAGCCATTTCCAGCATTTTACAAAGCCAGGTCCCTTTGAATCCGGTATGTCCTGTGACCAGGACTTTTTTACCTTTATAAAAGGTCATGTCCAGTTTCATTTATCCCACACTTTCCAGGGTGCTTCTCCGGAATCCCATAGTTTCTCGAGAATATCTTTCTCCCGCTTGGTGTCCATGCACTGCCAGAATCCTTTGTATTTATAGCTCATCAGCTGGCCTTCCTTGGCCAGGCGTTCCAGTGGAGTCCTTTCAAAAATGCAGTCATCTCCATCCAGGTAGTCAAATACTTCCGGCTGAAGCACCATAAAGCCTGCATTGATAGGGGCACTGTCTCTCGCTGCTTTTTCGCGGAACGAACGGACGGAATTATCGGCACCAATATTCAGGACGCCCTTGGACTGTTCCAGCTGAACCGCGGTAAGAGTAGCCAATTTCCCATGAGCTTTATGGTATTTTACAAGATCTGCAATATTGACATCACAAAGGCCATCCCCATAAGTCATCATAAAGGGATGGTTTCCAACGTAGGGCTGTATTCTTTTGATACGTCCACCGGTCATTGTATTAAGCCCGGTATCTACTACAGTAACTTTCCAGGGCTCACTGTGCTGGTTGTGGACGATAATCTTATTTCCCTGGGTAAAATCAAAGGTAATGTCGGAAGTATGAAGGAAGTAATCTGCAAACCACTCTTTGATATAGTGCTGCTTATATCCTGCGCAGATAATGAATTCGTTAAACCCATAGTAACTGTAGCATTTCATAATATGCCAAAGGATCGGCATTCCACCGATTTCAATCATAGGCTTTGGCTTATACTGACTTTCTTCAGAAATACGAGTACCAAAACCACCGGCTAAAAGAACAACTTTCATGTTTATAACCCCGATTCAATTATTGAAATAACAAATACCTATGATAGATTATATCATATCATTCATGTAAATGCACTATGAAAGAAAACGTTACAGAGAAAATTTACCCAGAGAAAGTAAGTCTTCTGATATGTAACTTTTCTCTATTCTCGTACACCCCCTGACTATTTTAATTTTTTTGTACTATCATGCTCATCTAAAGGCAGAAGTTTCAAATGTTCATCCTTCTGGTGTTTATAAATTCGAACAATAAAAGGAATGGTAATGTACTGCGACAAGAAGCCCAAAAACATATATTCTTCCGGCAGATATTTTGCGCAAAGCAGAGTTGTAATCCCTACCCACGCACCACCAATGGCGGATAAAAACATAAGTGGCTCCTTCTTATGGGCTCTGAGATAAGCTGCTATCAAATTGACCCAGGTCTGCAGTATCCATGAAATATACAGCATTCCCATATTGAAGGGGTCAAGAACTCGTTGGAAAAAGGAAAACTTATCATGAAAAATTGCATATATGATGAAATAGGCAGCTCCACCGACAGCCATGGTAAGAATTGATCGAACCAGACTCTTATGAAATATGTAATCCAGCTCTTTCCAGTTCCTTTTGGATATGAGCATATTCATTTTGGGAAGTATCGCTGTAATCCACGTATTGGCAATACCAGAGCCCGCTGTCCACATGGCGATGCTTATTCCTACTTTACCTGAAAATACGGCGCCGTGAAAATAAAAAGCCAAGGGAGTAAAAAGCTGGAAAATAAAATACCCACTGCACCAGCTGATGGCATATCGCCAAATCAGTGAAGAGAATTCAGGCCACCAATTATAACATTTATCTTTGGAAAGCAGCCAAAGCTGGCCTATAGTTTTTCGGAAATACCAGCAAATATAAACAGCCCCCATTGTGGCATTGACGGACTGTGATAACGCAAGGGCATAGAGATTCAATCCTAATGAAAGGCACACCAGATTCGTGCATGTCGTAAAGACACCAATCCGGAATCGTACCGATTGTAAAAGTTTTACAGAATTGCATCCTTCAAAGAAGCTAAGGAAAGCAGAGTCACAAAAGGCAATGGCTGAAGCCAGTGAATAGAGATACCATGCTCTTTGCCAAACTATATCATCATGTTTTCCTGCAATGAAAAAGTAGCCCCCAACCATGATGACTGGAAATACAATCAGAACTACCTTCATCAGCCAACGAACGGTAAAGCGGAAAAAGGATGCCAGTCTCCATAAATGGTCAGCATCCCCTGTCAGTCTACGATTTCCTTCAAATTTTAAATAAGCGAATTCATGGGCCGCAAACTGCAGGACTATTCCGGTAAATCCTAAATCCGCAAAAATAGACAGTGCTGCCAGCCCTGTAAAAGTGTACCAGTATCCTTGCTCCATGGGAGTCAGGAAAAAGGGTATGGCCAGCAGCATCACAGGCCCGGCAAAAACTCTCCAAAGAGAATTGATCATGGAGGCCTTGAGGTCTCCATTTATAGAAATCATTTTCATAGGATTTAGAAGTTCCTTATATAAAGACTGCCTGGTTTTTTTATGGTTTAATTCTTTTCTTAAACCGATAAATCATCTGAATAACAGGCTGCGGAATAGATGAGATAACTTTCATTCGCCTATATACAGCAGGCACTGTCTTGATCTCATTCTTGTATTTCTGAACCATCCGAGGATTTAAATTACCAATACGACGCAGATGAAGCAAATACCGGAAATTGGCTAACGAATCATCCCACAGGCCTTTAACCATTTGCTTCTTAATGGTTTCTGGGTACCAGGATGACATCAGACTTACGCCTTCGAGCAACTTGACAAAAGTTATCTGATAATATCTTTCATCCTGTGTCCATCCATGATCCAGCTTTTCTTTGTTATTTGTCAGCGTATCACTGTACATGACACCCAAGTGCACATTCTCCTCTGACTGTATTTTATCTGCAATCAAATCCAGCAATGTGCAGGCAATCCACCAGGGAATCTGGTGATCTTCATATACCTGCATTCTTCCTGTAGTGAATATATTTTTATAGAAGCTATTTCTAACTATAGAGCCTCCCCAGTATGTGAGATGGGAAAAATAGCGAGATGAAAAATCATATGCATTATGATAAGTATATATCCTATTCAGTTTCTTGTCCTGATCCTGGTTCAGTATACCACGACGGTCAGCAGTTTCCAGGTCAATGATATCGAAGTTTTGGAAATTCTCCTGTAGCAAAATCTTTTCCAATGAACCAAAATCAGTATTATTTCCATCTCCATATAACCAAAAGAACTCAGAGTTCTCGGATTTAATGGCTTCAATTGCTTTTCGATCTGCACCGATGCCCGGATCACAATGGTAATAATAGACTTGCCTGTCTAAATGAGACGCATTGTGCCGCTGAATGCATTTCTTTATGAGCAAATCTTCACTGCTATCGTAAATTTTAAAGCGAAATAAAGAGCCGTTATATTTGGAAATACAAGACCCGATCAGCGTCTCAATGCATTTATATCGGTTGGTTGGCACAATCACCGTAATTCCACGAAATGGAACAATATTATTTGTATTTATCATATAAGACTCTATTCCCGTTGCATATAGCATTACTTATAACATTAACCGGTTTGCTTGAAAATTATTTCATAGACACCGATTCCCCGGTGATAAATCGGTTAATTTCTTCCAAAGCTTTATGCGTATAAAACCCATGAATCACCCTTCGTTGCAATACTTTGATGTTTCTGATGTAATTATCATATTCCTCATCCGTAAGCCCAGCAAGAATAGCAGGGATATCAGTGAGACTCTTTACGCAAAAGCCAATTCTCTCTTTTTTAACAAACTCCGCTATAGCAGCTTCGCTCCATGTAATGACCGGGAGCCCTGATGCAATATAAAGCGATAACTTATGGGGATTATTGTATTTCAGATAGTTTCCCATACTTCCTTTACATCCATCTAGAGAATTTCCATCCCAAACAAGTCCAAAACTCCCCTCCAGCATGAAAGGAACTTCATCCGGACCATAGCTTCCTTTCCAATGTATATTGCTTTTGTCCTTCAAGGAAGACGGAATCCCATTTCCATATAAATTCCAGGTCAATTTATCATCAACATTTGCCAGCAATGGGAGAAATCCACTTTTTTGTAAATTTCCGGCAAAAACGATCTGATTTCCAAAATGGATTCTCCCCTGACTATTATCCGGTTCCTTATTGAGAATATAATCAAATAGTTCCAACTCAACGACTTCGGTGGTCAGACCATGACTGCGTAAAATATCTTTCATGAAGTGATTATGTACGACAACTACTCTAGCCTTATTTAATAGCGTGATTTCATTTTCAAGATTCGCATTGCCAAAATGTCGCAAAGAATCTATATCGTGGATAAAAATAATCACGTTGTTATTCTCAATAAACTTTCTGGCAAATTGATTATGAATCCGATTGTAATAAAAGGGGTATTGCAATATGATAGTTGTGTGGTAGCGTTTCTTTAATTCATATATACTTTTCAGATTATCAGGCTGCACAAAATATTTTACTTTCCGTAGAATATTTTTGATTGCACTGCCGCTGGTCGGCATCGCATTAATATTAAATAAGCAATCATACTTTCCATGCAGAATAGTCTCTATATCTGTTCTTGCTTTAGATCCCGCATTTTTACTATGAACTAAGTTTTCTCCTATATATTTCATTCTAAATTTCACCATGATCCTATTTATACTGAGCTTAACTGCTGTACCATTTCATATAGATGATTGATCACGATCATTTTAAAGAGAACGAAAATGAATATAATACTAAATCATCCGGCAGTAAAAGGCCTGAATTTTTTTTATTTCTTCATCAATATCGTATTCGGCGTCTGCTATTTCCTTTTGCATATTCTTACGGGTGATTCTACTGTATTTTTCTATAGCATCCGCCCATCGTTCTGGACTCGCTTCCAGTGAGATAAAATGGGCCAAATCGGTAATCCCCAACTCTCTAGTAATAGCATCTGAAAAAAAACAGGGTAACCCGGAAGCCTGTGCTTCTATGCCAACAAGGGGTAGTCCCTCAAAATGGCTCGGTAATAAAAAGCAATCCATAGATTGCATTAATTCTGGGACATCAGTTCTCATTCCCAAAAATTTCACTGAGGGCCCCAATCCCAAATTATTTACCTTGTTTCTTGCTTTTTGGAGATAGGAGTCATCCTCTACACTCCCTCCGGCCAACAGTAAAATAGAGTGCGGATGTTTCTTGTGAAATGAGTTGAATATATCTATTAAGTAAGAATGATTTTTTTGGTAGCTGAACCTTCCAACATGACCAATAACAAATTCATCTGTAATTCCCAGCTCTTCTCTTTTCTTTTCACGCATTTCTTCATTGAAAATAAAATTTCCTGTCTCGATTGCGTTATGAATAACCGTAAACGGATGATTCACTCCAAACATCCAGTTTCCAGCTTTTTCTGAGCAGGCGAAATAGTCAGTAGCCGACCAGAATAAAAGAGCTCTATTAAATTTTATCAATAGATTTTTCAGCAACCCCAATGAATGCTCAAAATTGGAATTATGGGAATGTATAATTCTCCGTGGAATGCCAAAGAACCTGGCCAAAAATAATGGAAACACATAGGTTAAACCATTAGAGTTCAGTACGATTGCCTTATAGTCTTTAGCTACTTTCCTAAGTAATTTAAACCATTGTAAGTAATGTCGCACCGGACCATTATGCCGTGAAGGGATATCGAAAATCTTACCCCCAGCAGCGGTTATCTGGCTACTATATACCATATCGTTCTCCGCTGTAATATTTACAAAGTCATACATAACCCTAGAGTGATCTATATGCTCGAATTGCTGTATAAGGTAAGTTTCAAGTCCCCCCAGATTTCTAGTCATTCCGATTTGGAGGACTTTAACCGGTTTTGTTTGCGTCGTTTTATCCATTATATTTTATATTCCTTACAGCCATACTCAGTGCTTGTATAGTTTCCATGCCAGATTATAAAACCAAGGGGCAATATTAAATGCCAGTATGGCGAATTTATCTCTGCAAGGCGTTTTATTATCCAAGAATACTTCTTTCCAGTTATTACTGATAAACTGTGAAATCTGTTTTCTATAATTGCTAAAGCCTTGAACCCCTATCATCTTGTTCAGTACACTGAAACGTGCGTACATCTGCCTTCGTAGTACTGCTTTATTTAGTGTAGGAAAAACCGATAGTACACCTTCTCCCATTTGATCGGTCATTTCTAACAAATCAAAATTTCTGGATGAAAAATTACTGGTAACGATAGAACCTTTCCTGACAAAGTAGAAATACTTAGGTTTGAAGCCACAGGCAATCCACTCACTCTCTATAAAGAGTTTATAGGTTGTGCCAATGTCCTCAAACAACTTACCTTCCGGATACCTGACGTCTTTCCATAAATCACGGCTATAGAGTTTGGCACAGGCAGAAGTATCCACAAGTCCATGGTACAGCATACTTTCCAGTGCAGCCAAGGCACTCATTTTGCATTCACTTCCATCTCCTAAAGGATGCTTTTTACCAGTTTCAGTAAACACAATTGTATGGGAGCAAAGAGACATCTTGCAATCGAATTTCTTTATGAGGAGATAAAGGTACTCCACCATATCATCCGCTACGTAATCATCAGAATCGATAAAGGTAAGATAGTCTCCATGACTTTCTTCAATACCCCTGTTTCGTGCTGCTGAAAGGCCTCTATTTTTTTGATGAATCACATGTATTCTCGTATCACTGCCTGCCAACTCATCGCACATTTCACCAGATCTATCCGTTGACCCATCATCTATCAGTATGATTTCCATATTTTTATATGTCTGATTTATAACAGAACGAATACTTTTTTCCAAGTATTCTTCAACGTTATATACTGGTAATATTACACTTATTAAAGGATCAATAGACATTTCTAATATAATTCCTTTCAATTAGCAATGTTTATTCTGTTGAAAGCCCGAGTTCTCCAACATACTAAGTTATTTAAAATATTATTATACTACTTCCTACCATTACTCTCAAATTGATATTTGCCATAGTATAAGTTCTATTTGCCCTCACATTTAGCGGAGAAATCACCCGACTCGTCGTAGTTGTAATAAAAAAGAGAAGAATGAAGAAGCAGCAGTATAAAGGTCTACCAACAGTAAAGCTGCCTAACCGATTCTCTTCTCTGATTTTACCGGTAGCGTCACGAGACATCAGACTTGAAGACTCCAGATGTCAGACCCGGATAGGCGCAGGGCGCCAGCCCGTCGGATTCCGGCACTTCGCGCCAAATTGAGTCTGACTTCTGACGTCTGACTGTCTGACGTCTAATGGCCAAAAAGCTGGCCACGCGAAAAAAGTGAAGAGTGAAGAGGCCAATCGGCAGCGTAGCTGCCAGGCCCCCTCTTCTCTCTTCACTCTTCACTACCACACGCCAATAAGACCCGGTGTCCGTATACTGCAAGAATTTGTCCAGTGAATCAGGCGCCGGCGTAAGGATGGAAACCGAAGTTTCTCCAAAAGCCGAACTAGTCGTCAAAGAGGCAAAAGCATGAGCCAGTATAAAGTCCTTGGGTCTTATGGGTTGTGGGCAGGGAAGAGTGAAGAGGAATGAGTGAAGAGGTCTACCGCGGCGAAGCCGCCTAATCCCTCTCTTCTCTCTTCACTCTTCTCTCTTCCCTATTCTACTCAGTACTGTCATAGTAGCTAATGGCCAGAAGCTGGGTGTCCACGGCGATGCCGCAAACCATTCGATCGCGATCTGTCTTTTCGAGAAGCTGTCAGAGTGATATCCATATCCGGCCGGTCATGGCAGCTGCTTCCCTTTTGCTAGCACTGGGGAATATACTGACCGGCCGTCTACGCTGCAGGTCCCTGATTTACTTCTCTACTATATACATAACGAGAGATTGCAATTTGTATACATTAAATTTTATTAAATTTACATGAGGTGGCACTGAGTACTTTACGTTGGCAGTGAAGAGTGAAGAGGGAAGAGGGAAGAGAGGGTTTCAGCGTCATTTACGGCGCTTACCGGTATAGGCACGAGACAGCAGACGGGGAGACTTCAGACGTCAGACTCTTACAGGCGGCTCTGCCGCTGGAACCACTCTTCACTCTGCGCTCTTCTCTCTTCACTGCTTTTACCGGTAGCGTCACGAGACGTCAGACTGGGAGACTTCCGACGTCAGACCCGGATAGGCGCGGGCGCCAGCCCCGTCGGATTCCGGCGCTTCACGCCAAATGGAGTCTGACTTCTGACGTCTGGCTATCTGACGTCTAATGGCCAGACAGCTGGCCACGCGAAAAAAGTGAAGAGTGAAGAGGAAAGAGTGAAGAGACCAATCGGCAGCGTAGCTGCCAGACCCACTCTTCCCTCTTCTCTCTTCACTCTTCACTATCTTCTATCTCTTCCCGGTAATCTTCCTCTTCAAGAACGCCCCAATCTTCTTCGGCCAATTGATATCCTCCAGGAACACCACCGGCACTTCCACTTTTTTCAGGTTCTGCCGTTCCAGCCAGACGTTGAAGAGGCGCTCAGACATGAAGCCGTAGAGCCGGGACTCGTAAGTATCGTAGCCGGTCATGTCGGTTCTCTTTTCCAGTTCAAAGAGGATGTCGAAGAGCCAGGTGCAGTATTCGTCAAAGAGGGACTTCTTCATGGCAAACATATTCAGGATGTGGAGCTTTCTCCGGTTCATGACGGTAGTGAAAGCATCAGAATAGCCCGGATACTTTTCGGCGATAATCCGCTCTGTCTCGTCCAGGTCCTTCTTGCAATGGGCATGCTCGTACTGGCTGCGGACGGTCTCGATGTAGTAGTTCCGCTTCTTTGGAAGGATCACGTCGTACTTCTTGAGGAGCCGTTCATAGTCTGCCCGGTGGAAGATGGCTTCCTTCTTCTTCTCGATATCCTTCGTATGGGTTTTCTTGCCGAAATACCGCCGATAATGGCAGAGGCCGATATATTCGCAGTCCAGATTCTTCCACGCCCAGTAAAGCCCCGTAAGCTCGCAGAAATGGGGATTCTTGGAAGAGATATTGTCTCCGTTGTTGTCCGGAGTGTAGCCGAGGGATGGTTTTCCTGCGGCCCCTACCTGTAAAGGAAGATATACGTCATCATCTGGCATCCAGTATTTCTTGTGGGCCGCTACTAGTATTTTTATATCCATGAGTTCTTTCCTTCCTTATTGAGATTTGAGATTTGAGATTTGAGGTTTGAGGTTTAAGAGTTGAGATTTGAGAGTTGGGAGTTGGGAGCAGAGCGTTGAGTATTTCCTATTTTCCTCTCATTCCTCAATTTTCAATTTTCTTTCCTCAGACCTCTCCACTCAAATCTCTTTCCTCAATTCTCTCATTTCCCTATTCTATTCCCTATCTTCACAATCATAGTTCCTAACATTCTGAGGATTTCGTCACAAAGTGATAAAGCCGTCTGAGCATCGTCAGGACTCACATAATGCAAATCTTCAGAAATAAGAATCTGTGTTTCTACTTCAGCAGCAGACCCTTTAGCAATCCGTAAAAAATGGATAAACTCACGATCAGAACCTCTGCCAAATCCTTCGGCTATATTTGATGGAATGGAAACAACTGCCCTCCTTATTTGATTTGTCAGGCCAAATACTTCATCACGAGGAAAACGACTTGTCAGACGATAGATAATACGTGCCAATTCCATCGACTTCTGCCAGACAATCAAATCCTTGTAATCAGTCATTTTCTCCACCACCCTCAAATCTCAATTCTCAAATCTCTTTCCTGCCAGCTTCAGCGCCCTATCAATCACCGCATCCATATCATAATACTTGTACTCACCCAAGCGGCCGCCGAAAATGACCTTCTTTTCCCTATCAGCCAATGCCTTGTATTTTTTATAGAGACTGCCATTTTTCTCATCATTCACCGGATAGTAAGGCTCATCGCCCACCTTCCACTCTGAGGAGTATTCTCGGCTGATAACTGTCTTAGGCAAATCATTTCCCTTCTCATCCTTACCGAATTCGAACCACTTATGCTCGATGATACGGGTCCAGGGCGTTTCTCTATCCGTATAGTTTACCGCCGCATTGCCCTGGAAATTGGGCCTATCCAGTACTTCCGTCTCAAAGCGAACACTCCTGTATTCCAAGGGTCCCAGATCGTAATGGAAATAGGCATCAATGGGCCCGGTATAAATCACCCTGTCTGCCAGGCTGTCCAATTCTTTCTTATTTTCCAGATAGTCGCAGTTCAGACGTACCTCTATACCATCCAGCATACGAGTCACCATCTTTGTATAACCGCCCACCGGAATCCCCTGGTACAGTGCATTGAAATAGTTGTTATCAAAAGTCAGCCGCACCGGCAGACGCTTAATGATGAAAGCAGGAAGCTCCGTGCAGGTTCTCCCCCACTGCTTTTCCGTATACCCCTTGATCAGCTTTTCGTAGATATCTGTTCCTACAAGGGAAATCGCCTGCTCCTCCAGGTTTTTAGGATTCGTGATGCCAGCCGCTTTCTTCTGTTCTTCAATTTTTGCAGCCGCTTCCTCTGGTGTCACGACACCCCACATTTTGTTGAAAGTATACATATTAAAAGGAAGGGAATACAGCTCTCCATGATAGTTGGCCACCGGAGAGTTCGTAAAACGGTTGAACACAGCAAACTGATTCACATAGTCCCATACATACTTCAAGTTCGTATGAAAAATATGGGCTCCGTACATGTGTACATGAATCCCCTCAATGTCCTCTGTATACACGTTGCCCCCGATGTGGGAACGTTTGTCTATAACCAGTACGCGCTTTCCAGCCCGCTTGGCTTCGTGGGCAAAAACTGAGCCAAAGAGACCGGCTCCGACGATAAGATAATCATAATGTTTCATCATGTATAGGCTCCCTTAGGTGAATAGAGATTTGAGATTTGAGATTTGAGATTTAAGGTCTGAGATTTAAGGTCTGAGATTTGCTTATTTCTCTGATTGGTCCCTTCAATATTAAAATCTCTATTTTCGAATCTTATATCTTTCTCCTCAATTCTTAAACCTCTTTCCTCAAATCTCTTCAATACGCTCCCTTATGGCTCAATACCACCGACACGGTTCTCCACAGCAGTACCATATCCAGCCAGACGCTCCAGTTGTGGACGTACCAGCTGTCCATCTGCACTCTTTCGGGATAGTCTATATCGCTTCTCCCGCTGGTCTGCCACATGCCGGTGATACCGGGAAGGACGGAATAGTATTCTTTAATGAATTTGTCATATCGCTCCACTTCCGCCTGCACAATAGGCCGGGGGCCCACGAGGCTCATTTCCCCTTTCAGCACGTTCCAGAGCTGGGGAAGTTCGTCGAGGCTGGTCTTTCTGAGGAAGGCGCCGCTCTTTGTAATGCGGGGATCGTCTTTCAGCTTGAATTCTTTATCCCATTCCGCTTTCGCCGCCGGATCGGTAGCCAGGAGGTGTTCCAGCACTTCTTTCGAGTTTACGCACATGGAGCGGAATTTGTAGCAGTTGAATTCTTTTCCGTTTTTCCCTACCCGCCGATGCTTGAAAATGACGGGGCCCGGGGAGTCGTGATAGACCCAGATGGCAATGGCCAGAAGGATGGGTGATATGAGGATGCCGCCGCAGATGGTGGCCACGATATCGAAGATTCGTTTCAGCATCTGGTTCCAGGGGCTGGCCAGGTTATTCCGGATATGGAGGACCATGATTTTCGCATCGAAGAAGGATTCTGCAGTCACATTGGACATGGGGACGGCCACCAGATTCGGAACCACGTCTACCTGTTTCACCAGGGACTGGGCGCGGTAGATGAGGTCTGACAGGTCATCCTGAGGAAGCCCCGGCGCCGCGATGAGTACCGTGCGGACCCCTGTTTCCTGAATGACTATTTCCATATCATCAAATCCACCCAGCACAGGAAATCCATGGATGAGAGTGTTTACAGGATGCCGGTCTTCCAGAAATCCCAGCACCCGATAGCGCATACCGGAGTCGCGAAGGATCTGCTGTACCACCAGCTCCGCCGTCTTTCCGGCACCTACGATAAGTACGGGAATCTGGAAAGCCTTCACCCGCTTCATCACTTTGCTTAGTACCACACGCAGCACGGCCATCAGCATAAAGGCAAGGATGGTAAAAAGAACCACAAAAAGGCGGGACACGTGCTCTGAGACCTGGGCTAAAAACATCAGTATAATGCCCAGCACCATGCCTTCCATGCACGCAAAAAAGAGACGCTCCACCATACGATATATGAGCATGCGTCTCCCGTAGAGTCCGCTATAGAAATTGAAAAACATAAAAACCAGCGGCAGCCACAGGAAAAGATAGCCCTCAGACACCTGAAAGGTGCTGTAGGTCATAATGCAGTTCCTGATATACACTGCCAGTATCCCTGCCACTGCCAGGGCGGCATAGTCGCCCAAGGCAAAAATAAGAGACGGTATCAGTCTCCCGTCTGCATTCTGCTTTGCTTCATGTATATGATGATCCATAAATTCCCCCGGATTGTTCTCTATGTATGGTCTATTCTAAGTGAGTATAGATATTATATCACAATTGAGGAAGGGGAAGGAAAGAGATTTGAGATTTGAGATTTGAGGATGTAGAGACAATGAGAGAGAAGATGTCAGACGGTCAGACGTCAGACCGGCATTGCGGCGGGAAACGTATCCCCTACTTACGGCAAGAGCCATTGTGCGGGGAGATTTCGGGGCTCCGCTTCGCTTCGCTCGAAATGACGGAGCGTTTTGTTGTGCCACTGTGGAGGTCCTGCATAGGACCTCCAAGTGGGGCGAAGTAAGGCGCCTAGCCTGCCCATTAAGGCGCTTTCCTTTTGCCGCCCCACCGAACTGCGGGCGGAAAGGTGGTACGCAGTACCAAAGGGGGAGACGGCGCAAGCCGTCAGACGATAGATGATAGACGAGGAAGAGATTTGAGGTTTGAGGTTTGAGGATGTAGAGACAATCAGACGGGAGCCGTCAGACGGTCAGGCAATCAGACTTCAGACGGGTCCTTCGGGCCTTTCGTGGGCGGCCTTTACAATCATAGAGGGCCGCCTCTTTTGGTAAAATCATACAACCGCGCCTTTGGCGCGAAAGGAAAACATGCCGACCAGGCTGCGCCTGTAGGAAATGCACCCCTATCCCCGCTGCGCGGTACTTCCACCCGGAGGGGGAAGTTTGCTCTCCACTCAGTATTTGCCCTCATAAGCAACGCAAGGCATAGCGCCGGTAAAAGTGCCCCCTCCGGGGGAAAGGTGGTGCGTTAGCACCAAAAGGGGTGTATTTCCAGCGGACGAAGTCCGGTTTTGCGGTTTTCCCCTCGCCCCTTGAGGCGGTTTTAATGGTTTTTACCATAAGTGGCTCGTCTTTATTGACTATTTATACTCTCGTAGCCGAATGAGCCGTGGAAGCATAAGGCCAGGTTGGAGTGGCGTTCCAGTGAATGTTTCCCGCTTTTTATATAGTCCCAGCTTTCCTTATACGAGCCGTCTATGAAAACAGTTTGGGATGTCATTAATTGGATAAAGTATTCCGGCTTATCTGTGCAGATTTCTGCAAATTCATAGGATAGTTCTTCTTTTTCTTCCTCGGTCAGATTTATCCGATTGTGAAGGACGTGTTCGAGGTTTGATGACATATAGTATAGGCTGTAGGATAATCCTCCTATATTATGAGTATCAAGCAGTTTTTGGACATTTTGTTGCTTTATATGGTTTCTTCGGCAGAGGTTTTGTTTTGAGCTGCATCTGATGTTATCTTCTGAATAAACAATCTGACTGCAGTCAGGGGATTCTTGAACTAAATCGTCGGGAATAAAGGCTCCATCCGTATCAATAATATGGACGATTCTAAGGATGTTGCTTTTCGTAAGAAATTTTGTGTTACAAAATGCTCTGATTTCTTCATGAAGCCTTTTGATTATATTCCTGTTTGTGATGGTCCTATCCGATGTGATATCTCCATGCATAACCAGGGGTTCTATCCGGCTGGATGAAAAAATATACTTTAAGGAGCCGGCAAGTGATGTATCGTCTGGAGGGCCTTCCAAAATGAAAATCATGGCTTTTTTACGCATTGGGTTTGCCCCCTTTGGGATTTAACCTGCGTTCTTCTTCCTGCATTCCGGCCTTGCGGAATGCTGCTGCAATTTTATAATTTTCTGTTTCATCATATAATGTGTAATGATCGTTTCCTAAAATAATATTTCTGTAATAGCTGCTGCGCAGGTTATTGGAGCGTTTCATATTTCTGATTCGAATATATCGCTCATCGGGATCTGTTGTGGTAAAAGCGGTGCACAGAGTCGGCAGGGTTTCCAGAGGCCTCAGGTTATGGGATGTAAAAATCAGCTGGCCTTTTCCTCTTTCCTGAATGATGGACAGGAGCTCCCCCAAAAGGTATTCAAAGATACCGGAATCCAATTCATCCACTGCCACGGTCATAGACGGTCTATTATAAATTTCTATAAAGAGCTGCAGGACGGAGACGATTTTCTTAATACCATCCGATTCATAAACCAACGGAATTTCTCGGCCATTGCGGCAGGAGGTCAGCCCTATCCTGATTCCTTCCATATGCGTTTTACCCACAAAGGCAGTGCCCAAATCGTGAACTCCTATGGTCAATCCAGGGATGAGCGTCTGGAGGACGATGTTCATATAACCAATCATTTCAGATAGGACACGAAACATATCTTTTGGAATGACCGGCGGTTTATTTATCGGAAGCAGTGTTTGCCCAATGGCGCTTCCTTCCAGATGGAATGCAAAAGGAAGCCCGGATAAACTGATGATCCCGTTCATATCTGTTTTCATGACAAATAACTCGAAGTTTCCAAATCGCACCAGGGAGTCAAGCAATAACCGATAAATTTCGGCATTTTTATTTTTACGTATGAAGGAAAGAAGTTCTGAAGAGAAAAGGAAGGATTTCCCCAGCTTCAATGCCATCCCTTTATCCCCCATGAGCTGTATATAGGCAGTTTTATCGTCAATGAGAAGGTCATATTTAGCTTTGGGCAGAAATACGGCTTTATTTGATTTTGTATTCATGACGGTGGTCATAGGACATTTTAAAGATTCCGTTTCTACCGCGCATTTCAATTCTTCATCAAAAATCACAGGGCGATACTGTACTGTGTCTTCCTCGGTCTCACTAAAAGCCTCTACATTGGAATCCGGCAGTGCGGCCTCTTTTCTTAATTTAAATGTATATTTTACCCTGTAATGTATATTGCCTGCTGATACTATGAAATGAAATGACAGGACAGCACACTCAGCACCATACATAATGTATCCTGCATATTGATTATCTAAGATTCTCCCAGACAGCGCCTGTTTCAAAATATTCAGTGAATCTATGAATGCTGTCTTTCCGGAACCATTTTGTCCAAAAATGCCCAGCACAGAGGACTTAAAGCCTTCGGGCTGCAATAATAAGTTAATGCTTCCATGTCTGACATTTTTAAAATTCCATAGTTCCACATAAGTAATGCGCACCATATCTCCCTTTGCCATCTTTGCATTTCCTCCTATATACCGGTACTTGCTTGTATCATCATAAATAATTTTACATTTCTCGTCAATATATTTAACAAAAAAGAATAAAAAATATCTATTTTAAAAAGTTTACATCTAAAGGGTGAAGTAGAAATTTGAAATCCTTATTGTGCCACTGCTTGCGAGCGGAAAGGTGGTACGCAGTACCAAAGGGGCCGAGACCGCAGGTCTCGGAAGGTTCAGAGAGTGGACGGGCCTGCGGCCCGAAGGTTATGGCCTGCTAACGCAGGCAGGTTGTATAGAAGGGTTGCGGAAAAAAGGTTCTTAAGATGGATGGGCCCTTGGGGCCCATGGGTTCGTAAGTTTGACGGCCTTTCAGGCCGAGGGTTGTGGTATCGCCCGCAGGGCGATGAGTATGAAGTCAGCGTTACGGGATTGGCTGTCTGTGTCATATGTGACACAATATCCAGTGCCACCTATTTTCTCGTTTCCCCTTGAGGGGAAATGCCACGTAGTGGCAAAAGGGTGTACGGGGCAGAGCACCGATATAATGCTCCATCGCGGTCCTGACCGCCAATCGGCGGCCCCCTGAGCGAAGCGATGCACAGCGAACATGATTTGCACTATGCGAACTGGATTTGTAAGGGAGCATCAGCGACCTGAAAATCCAGTGAGTCAGTGACAGCAGTGGATGCACTATGCGAACTGGATTTGTAAGGGAGCATCAGCGACCTGAAAATCCAGTGAGTCAGTGACAGCAGAGGATGAAGGAGCGCTAGCGACGCGCAAAATGTAGTGAGTCGTTTCCCCTTTAGGGGGCAATGCTTATAAAGTCAGCATTACGGGATTTGGCCTTTCTATGTCATGGCGCCTTCTATCAATAAAAAAGCGCCCTACTTTCTCAAGAGGGCACTTTTCGTATTTCATTGTTTCTGGAAGTACTGGTAGGTCCGTTTCAGTCCTTCTTCCAGGGATACTTCCGGGGTCCAGTGGAGGTTTTTCACTGCCTTTTCGTTGGAAAGGGAGGATCGGTAGATGTCCCCTTCTCTGGCAGGGCCGTAGGATGGGGTGATTTCTTTTCCGGTAATGCGGGAAAGGATGGTAACCAGTTCATTCAGGCTGATTTCTGTCTGGGTGCTGAGGTTGTAGCAGGTATCGGCATTTTTTGTGGTCAGTGCCAGGTGGATGCCCCGGGCAATGTCGCCGGCGTAGACGAAGTCTCTGGTCTGCTTACCGTTTCCGAAGATGGTAATGTCCTGTCCTTTAGCGAGGCGTTTGGCGAAGATGCTGATGACACCGCCTTCTCCCCCATCGCCCTGGCGCTCGCCGTATACATTGGAGAAACGGAGTACCACGTAGTGGATACCGAAGGCCAGGCGGTAGAGAGCCAGGTATTTTTCTACGGTCATTTTGGTCAGGCCATAGAAGGAAAGGGGAATCTGCGGGAGCGTTTCCTGCACAGGCAGGGCTTTTTCGTCCACGTCGCCATAGGTGGCAGCAGAGGAGGAGAAGATTACCCGCTTTACGCCGTATTTCCTGCAGCATTCCATGATATGAACGGTACCTGCAATGTTCTGGTACATATCGTTTTCAGGATCCACCATGGAGTCGCTCACCAGGGTCTGGGCAGCCAGGTGGACTACAGCATCAAAATGTTCCTGGCGGAAGAGGTCTTCCACTTTGTCGTCATGGGTGTCCATCACTTCCAGCCGGGCTCCTTCCGGCAGGTTTTCCCGAAGGCCTGTGGAAAGATTGTCCAGGGAAACGACGTCATCCCCTGCTTCCATGAGCTGACGCACCAGATGGGAACCAATAAAGCCGGCACCGCCGGTTACAAGAACCTTCATAACTTCACCTTTTTCTATAGAAATGACTGAGATAAGTCTATTTTAGTTATTTATTACTATTATAATAGCACATGATGATACAGTGTGAGGTAAAAGAATTATAAATTTGTAAAGGATGCGGAGACAATTCGGCGGGAGCCGTCAGACGCGCCTTTGGCACATACCCACTGAAAAAGCCCTCTGCTATAGAGCAGAGAGCTTTTTTATCTAAGGTACCTATGGGATATAGGCCCTGGAGGCGTGGCCTATGATGGACAGGTGAAGGTCGGTCAGAAGGGATAGGCGGATGGGGAGGATTCTTCCCAGGGCTTCGTAGATATCCACTTCCGATTCTTTGATTTCCTGCATAAGCATGGACAGTTTTTCTTCCATGGCAGTCCAGAGGTCCAGCAGTTCTTCTGCTTTCTTTATATTTCTCTGGAGGGAAATGGCATAGACAGCAGCAGGCGCTGTTTTTCTGCCGGGGATAAGGGAAAGGAACCAGCTGAGGAAGGGCATCGGCCGGCCGTCCAGTTTTCTTTCTACGTAGAGAAGGCGGAGTATCATGAGGAAGGCGGAGCAGCCTACGCCGAAGTCAAGTCCCAGCCAGAAGGAGTCGGCGCCCAGGGCGGTGTGACTATCCAGGAAGAGGCTCATGGGGAAGCAGCCGCCCCAGTAGGCCAGAACCATGAGGACGAAGGAAATCCTTGTGTCCTTCAGTCCCCGAAGGATGCCCTGGATGGGGGTGGAAATGGCATCGAAGAGCTGCCAGCCGGCGCTGTAGATGAGGAACTGTCCTGCAATGAGGGCTACGGCGGCATCGTCGGTATAGACGGATCCGATGGAGTTTCTAAAGAGGACGGTGAAGGAGGCGGTTATCATGGCACCTGCCATGGCCACCACAAAGCCTGCTTTTTTGTACCGCCGTGCCAGGGTCATATCACCGGCTCCCACTGCCGTAGCAATGAGGATGGTGAGGGCCATGGAGCAGGATACGGGAAGCATGTATACCAGGCTGGCAAAGTTGTCGGCAATCTGGTAGGCCGCCAGAGCGTCGGTGCCGTAGCGGGAAAGGAATACGATAATCAGGCTGAAAAGGCTCATTTCCATAAAGATGGAAAGGCCGCTGGGCACGCCTACGACCAGGTATTCCCGAAGGTCTTTCGAACGCAGGGCAAGGCTTGCAAAAATCTGTCTTCCGCCCAGATCTTTCGATTTCATAACTACCAGAAGGAAGAGTCCCAGGAGGAAGCCGTAGGTCATCATGGTGGCAAGACCGGCTCCGATACCGCCCAGGGCAGGCATGCCGCCGTGGCCGTAGATGAAGAGGTAGTTGAAAATACCGTTAATCACCGGTGCCAGAAGGAAGAGTTTCATGGAAATTGAAGTGGAGCCTGCAGTGTCGGTGAGGCAGCGCAGCGGAATCATGAGGGCCAGGAAGAATACCACGCCAATCATGGTCATCAGGTAGTACCGGGCAATGTGTTCCACCGCTGCTTCCAGAGCCAGGGAGGCCAGGAGGTCATCAATGAAGAAGAAATAGGCTGCTGTGAAGAGGGCCCACACCGAAAGGCCAATGACCATGCCGCTTCTTACGATGAAGGGAAGGCTTTCTCTTTCTTTCCGTCCAATGAGCTGCGCCATGAGGGGCGTTCCCGCCATGAGGAGACCGATAATGGAAGCCAGGAGTGGGTAAAAGAGTCCCGCTCCCACAGAGACACCAGCCAGATCGTCGGCGCCGGCATGACCGGCCATGGTGGTATTAATGAAAGTCACCCCTGCCGTAGATACCTGGGCCACCAGTATCGGTATCATCACCGACAGCAGTTTCTTAATATCTTTTTTTACGAATAACATGTAAATGCACTCTCCAGAAATTTCATCAAAAAAGACGCCGCGAGGCGTCTTCTATTGAAAGTTCTGCAAAGCTGGCTTTTTCTGAGAACACTGAAAAAGCCTTTCATTTGAAAGTTTCATGGCTGTGCCGCCGCGCAGGGTTTCCCCCGCGTGTCAGACAGCGGCGGAAACCAGACATCCCAAAACAGATGCCCCGTCATTCAGTTGTACAAAATCTTTATGCCCGAAAATCACAGAGGCGTAATGATTCCATCCTCCTGCACCGATGAAACCTTTGAAGAAGGAGGCAAATGGAGAAAGGATACGTTTGAAATTGAAATTCACCCGGGACGGCACCAGAAGATTGGCTCCTTCTACATAGAAGAAAGCCATGGCAAAGAGCAGGTACATGCTGCCGTACATTTCCAGGTCCATCAGTTCGCCGATTTCCATATTGTCCTCCTTTCTTTGGTAAAAAATGTCACAATCTGACATGAACCCAAAGGGTCTATGATATAATGATTGCATACAGCCGGCCTTTATTTTTATAAAAAGGTCAAGTACCGGCGGTTAAATTTCCGAAATGTTTTATTGGTATTTTTAATACCCACTTATAGTATACTACTATAGCAAGAAAAAGGCAAATATTTCGATATCCTTCAGAAAGCCTTTCTCTTTCCTGCAGACAGTTTGAAGTCAGGAGGCAGCCATGAAATTAAATTTCACTTCCCTGGAATATTTCCGGAAAGCGGCGAAAATGGAGCATCTCACCAAAGCAGCGGAGGCCCTCCATATCGCCCAGCCTGCCCTTTCCCGAACCATCAGGGGGCTGGAAGAGGAGCTGGGTGTCACCCTCTTTGAACGGGAAGGAAGAAATATCCATCTCACCAGGGATGGCCACATCCTTCTGAAGCATGCGGAAAATTTCCTGCAGGAATATGATGAAATGCAGCAGGAATTCGCCGATTCTAAAAATCTCCAGCAGATGACGGTGAACCTTGCCATCCATTCTGCCACCAAGCTCATTCCTTCATTTCTGGCGGAATTCCGGAAAGGCCATCCCGAAGCCATGCTGGAAATCATCAACCCCAAGATGGAAGCCGCTCCGAAACATACGGATCTCACCCTCTATTCCAGCATTCATCATGTGGAGAATGAACATACCGTCACCCTTTTCCGGGAAAACCTGGTCATGGTGCTTCCCCTTTCCGACCGCCATGCCCGGCTGCCCTACATCAATCTGGCTGATTTCGCAGACAGAAACTACATCGCCCCGCCCAAGGGATTCGTGCTCCGGGACATTCTTGAAACCTACTGCGGAAAAGCAGGATTTTCGCCAAAAATCGTCATGGAAAGCGACAACCCCGACACCATCCATGAATTCGTCAATGCCGGCCTAGGCATCGCCCTGGTCCCCCAGATGACCTGGTACAACGCCTACAGCGGTCTGGCCTCTCTCCCAGTGGGAGACATGGACTGCCACCGCTACCTGAATCTTTCCTGGAAAACAGAAGGAAAGCTGTCCCTCTCCGCCGTGCTCCTCAGGGAATACATTATCGACCACTTCTGGGAATACGTGAGAGAAAAGGCAAACAGCGAATTTCCCATGTGATTGGACGGGCCTTCGGTGTGAGGGTGGCGGCTGACGCCTTTGGACACACCTTCGGTGTGAGGGTTGACGGGGCTGCGCCCCGAGGGTTGT
>ERZ773188.558-NODE-558-length-46058-cov-4.918375_pt1 | contig 46058 bp, 27 predicted proteins | sample MGYA00581011_ERZ773188 | MGnify/ENA primary metagenome ERZ773188 (study PRJEB29015, sample SAMEA2737798) | human gut metagenome | biome: human gut; feature: human-associated habitat; material: faeces | place: China | collected 2012 ...
ACATGGCTTGCTCTTTGATCAAGCACAAAAGAATCACTACGACTGTTGCAAAGGCTAAAGCTTTGAAGAAATTCGTTGAGCCTTTAATTACAAAATCTAAAGACGACACAACTAATTCACGTCGTGTTGTATTTAGCAACTTGCAAGATAAGTTTGCTGTAACGGAGTTGTTCAAAGAAATCTCTGTAAAAGTAGCAGATCGTCCGGGTGGTTACACTCGTATCATCAAAACAGGTCATCGTTTGGGTGATAATGCTGAAATGTGCTTTATCGAATTGGTAGATTACGATGAAAACATGGCTAAGACTGCAACTGCTAAGAAAGCAACTCGTACTCGTCGTTCTAAGAAGAGTGCAGCTGCTACAGAAGCTCCTGCAGCATCGGCAGCTGAAACTACAGAGGAAGCCCCTAAAGCTGAATAATCTGTATATCATCATATATATAAAAGCCATAGCTATAAAAGCTGTGGCTTTTTTTATTTTATGCCATGATCGGCAGTAATGAGAAAACAAGCTGAGAGCGCTTTCGTCCACATAAATATTACTTGTCCTGTTTACAAAAGTTTTGATATGAACGAAGCATACAGAACGAGAACAGCTTTTAGATTAAAGCCGGAATTAAGAACACTGAATAATTCCTTCAAAACCTTCATGGATAGATAACTGCCTGTATCTCAAAAAGAAATCATGAAGGAGTTGAGAGCTGATCCTTCATATCTTTTGATAATCCTTCAAATCTCCTTTAAAACAAAATACCTTTGATATTTGTTAATTATTGTATGAAATGAAACCTAAGAAGCTATTTATGTTATCTTTGTAACTCAAACAGTAAGCAATGAGAGGATTTGTAACAGTCATATTATTTTTTCTGTTTGCTTTGGCTTTTGCCAGAACAGAATATGTTGATGCAGTTCCAGCTGCGTTAATGACGGTATGTACTGTACAGAATACGGATACTACTCCGCAGGACTCCATCAATGAGGATAGTGTCATTCCCATGGATAGCAATAAGGGAATAGCAGATATGGAGTTTGGGGATGCTCATACTTTAGCACATCGTGTCAGTGCTTCTGCAGAGCGTATGTACCGTTTTTCCTCCATAGAGACTACCCAATTTATAAAGACTTTGTTGCGTAAGATGGCCGCCCGGATGGCCAGTCTTGCAAGCTGTCATACCCATGTGTATGCCTCTTCCCACTCCCTTCATTGGGATAGTGCTTGCGAGCACTATATCTTCGGTATGAGGCGTATTCTCATTTAGCTTTTATTCTTTTACCAATTTGTTTTTTTATGGTTCCGTCTTGTCGGTGATGGCGAGATGTGACCTTGGTATGAATTATTGTCTTTTTAATTAGTAAAGAATAAAATTTAAATTATTATGAGTAATACAGTTTCTACTGAAGCGACCTTATTTTCAACAACACATCCTGATGTCGTAAAACGTACTAGTATTTCTTCTGTTATCATATCCGCTATCCTTTGCGTGATAGGTGCAGGTGCATTTGCAACCTCTTTAAAGATGGGGGATTCCTCATCCACCATGAGTATGGTGTTTATGGCTGGTGGAACCATTTTGTTTCTGTGGGCCGTATTCCGCCTTTTCTGGCGAAGCAAGGAATGGGTATATGCACCTACCGGCAGTGTAGCTAAAGAAGGAGCCTGCTTCTTTGATGTATGCGATTTACAGGCTTTAACGGAAACGTTGGAGAAAAAAGGTTTTGAAACCAAGAATGACGTGAAAGTAAAGACAAACGGAAACGTACGTATGGACTATATGATTTCTCAGGATAAGAAATTCGTTGCGGCCCAGTTGTTCCGTTTCATCCCCTATACATACGAGCCTGCATCTTCTGTGTTTTATTTCACGGGAGACGATGCAAGTGCGTTTGTACATTGCTTGGAAACAAGTGAATTTTGATTTTCTATGACTCTTTATGTTATGAAATAAGGTGTGCCTGTGAAGGTCTGCTTTATTTGCTTAAGACGTTAATGTGATAAATTGTTGGGTGGGGTTAGTCGTTGATGATTAGCCCCATCTTTTTCATCAGGAAGCAAGCGTTCATATTTTGTGCGATACCTTCACGGAGTTTGTATGAAAAAGTCAGTTCATCGTTGGTGATATCAGCTTCAAAGCAATAATTCCGTATCTCTTTGGGGAAATATTCTATTAATTTCCCTAATAGCAGGTCGTGTGTGGCAATGATACCGTTCGTTTTCAGTTCCATCAGTTGGCGTATCAGGGCGAATGAGCCTTTCTGCTTGTCCATCGAGTTGGTTCCTTTTAAAATCTCATCCAGAATGATGAACAACTCCTCTCCCTTATTCAGGCGGTCTATAATTTGTTTCAATCGTTTTAGTTCGGCAAAGAAGTAAGATTCGTTGTCTGTCAACGAATCGGAAGTCCGCAAGCTTGTCACTAGTTTGGCAGGATATATTTCAAGGGAGGAACAGCATACAGGGCAGCCGGTACATGCCAATACATAATTCACTCCGATCGTACGCAGATAAGTACTTTTCCCTGCCATGTTGGCTCCTGTGATGATGACAAAGAACGGTCTTGAGGGGATATCGGCATCATTGGTCACACATTGCCGTGCAGGCATCAGGGGATGTCCCATATCCTTTGCAAGGAAAACAAAAGGCTTGCCGGCAATGGCCGGATAGGCGTATGCGGGATGGTTGCCGGCAAATGTCGCCAGCGAACAAAGAGCATCAATGTCACCCAGGACGTCCAGCCAGTGAAGCAGATATTTTCCATATTTGTGCCTCCATTGTTCAATGCGCATTACCTGCCGGAGTTGCCAGAACATGGAACCTTCCAGCAAGACATATAACAATTGGTTGTTGCGCAAGTCCAGTTTGTCCAGTTCCCGTGAAAGCTCTTTCAAAATATGGGTGGTGGATTTCCCGTCCATGCCGAATTCAGCTTTCAGGTGTCTGAGTAGCGGAGCGTTCATTTCCCGGTTCTCTATCAGGCTGATCAGTTCGGCGTAGATAGACAGGATACGTAATTTCTTGTCATAAACTCTTTGCAGATTGCTGACAGGCTTTATCAGTCCGAAACTACCTATCACGAACAGTCCGAAGGCCAGTCCGAACCATGTCATCGGAATGACCCCGGCCACTCCCAGCATAGCCAGTACGATGTTGACTCCGGGAACTATTCCCAATAACGGGCGGCTCCACCATTTCTTGCTGAAATAAGCAGGTGCTTCCGTCCACTCTTTAATTTCTTCGCGGTCGCTTGTCGCCCCTTTGTAGAGCAGACCGGTAATCCGGAATGTTTCCCGGAAATCGGAATAAGCAGCCAGTTCCTTTGTCGCCTCCTGCCGTTGGATTATCTCTTCCTTTATCTCCAGATGATTTTGTAACCATTCTGCCAGTTTTTCCTTTCCGAATGAAGTGCAGGTACGGTTCAAGGCCTGAAACAAAGAGTGCCTTCCGAACAAGTCCAGGTCAAAAGAATACCTGTGGGCCGGGTTTGTAAATTCCTTTCCGTCCTCAAAAGGCTCATAGTTGTCCGCCAGTGCGGAAAGCTCGTCACTATTCACCCGTATGCAGGTTTCCAGCCAGTCTTTGCGGAAAAACAACCGGTTGTGATACTTTACCAATGCCAGAAAAGGAACGAAAGTGACCGCTATAGTGAGACATATAGTGGTTGTTCCTGCCTGATAGAAGTAGATTGTTCCTATAATCCCTGCTGCAAATAACAAGACCCTCAGCGTGCTGATGCGGAGAATCTTATTTTTTACCTGGCGGAGTTCTGCCTCAGCCTGTTCAATGCGCTGTTCGTATTTTGCTTTCAATTCCATAATGATAGGTTGTAAATATTTCCTTGCCATACCGGGTGCGGTTTTGCTGCGGAGAGGGGGGAAGCCTTCTGCGGCGATGCAAGGGTATGGCGAAGAACTTTTCATTTGTTTCCCGGCAAATATATAGAAAAAAAAACGTCTCCTTCTGTTTCTTGTGTTATTTAGACTTATCTTTTCATTTTAGGAAGAAGAGCCTTCCATCCGGAATGATGGCGGTTAGACCGATGAGGATGAATGACAAGAAATGAAATTTTAACATAGCCGATGAATCCATTGTCAATAGGAAAAAGTATATTTGTCTGTCTGATAAAGATTATAAACTACTTGGGGTATGAGAAAAATGATATTCATTTTATGCATTCCGACCGCTTTGCTTTCGGCTTGCTCACCATCCGGAATGCAAGGTAATCCGGCGGCAGTACAAGCCGGTGCGGCCATCGGCGGAGTATTAGGCGCTATTGTGGGTGACAGGGCCGGCGGATATAACGGTTCGCAATTCGGCGCCCTGCTGGGAACTGTAACGGGGGCTGCTGTGGGAAATGCCATAACTACGCCTCGGGAGAAAACTTATCAGGTGGAGGAGTATTACGTGAAGACTTATCCTTCTTCTTCGCAGTATGAGCATACTTCCTCTTATGAGCCTTCGTCAGGATTGAGGATCATCAACCTGCGTTTTATCGATGATAACCGTAACCATGTTATTGATGCGGAAGAAGACAGCAAACTGGTGTTCGATGTGGTGAATGATGGGGATGTGCCCGCTTACAATGTTACTCCGGTGATAGAGGAAATGAGCGGCATGAAACATATTTTGATTTCACCTTCGGCTCAGATAGCCTATATGCCTGTCGGGAATCAGATAAGGTATACGGCCACCATTCGCGGAGGCAGGAAGTTGAAAACAGGCCAGGCGCAATTCCGTGTTTTTGCAACAGAGAGCAACGGGGCGGTGACCGAAGCGCATGAGTTTACTTTGCCTACCCAAAAACGGATAAAGAAATAAGTTCCTTGACTGGCAGGGTCTCTGCGGGCGGATAACCCTTTGCCGGAGACAACGTAAGCGTTCGCAGCCCTATTGTTAAGCCTTTCAGGCCGTCCGGTTACTATCTCCAAAACCTGCGGAGTTATCTCCATAGCCTTTGGAGTTAACTCCGCAAGCTTTGGAGATAACTCCATAGTGCTATGGAGATAGTATATATCCTTTCTTCAGACCTTAGCAGGCGGGAGAAAAGGCCTTAGGGTGGGGTATGTGTGGAGTTACTCCTTGTTGATGATCCCTTGTATCTCTTGCAGAGTCAGATTTCCTGTGATGGCGATGATGGTAAATTCATTTTTTTCCTGACTCATCAATACAAATTCCTTTTCTTTGTTTTTGTTCCGTTTCAGATAAATGATGGTTTTCTCGCCTTCATCGTTTATGCGCATCAACTCCTCGTAGCCGTTCTTGGGGCTGATGAAAGCTGTCTCCTTTTTCAGCTTGGCGATAATGTCGGGTTTTTCACAACTTAGAATCTGGATGTTATCCAGTTTGGAGGCTACTTCGCCTATATTTACCCCTTCCGTTTTCATGTTGGGCATCAGGCTGAGCATGGCTTTTGAGATATAGACAGAGGTTACCCCTTCCATATCAGCGAACTTGTCGAAAAAACTGTCCTGTGCGTAGGTGAACAGTGAGCACAGAGAGAGCAATAAAGTAATGATATATGTACGTTTCATTGTTTTATGTTATTTAATCGGTTTAATTGTTCGTTTACGTTCTCTTGAATTTTTCCGGTAGCTTCCTGCACCGATTCCACCTTTTCTATTCCTTTATTCAGGCTGCTGGAAAGCATGATAAGTGCCTTCTGGGCCTGTGCGTATGCTTCTTCGGGGGTGGCGCAGGTATCTTGCGGTGCCGGATAGGGCTTGTATAGGTACAGTCCTACGGAGAGCAGGATGAGCAGGCTGGCGGCTATGCTTCCTATCCATTGCAAGCGGAGGGCCCGTATATGTTTTTTTATTTTCAGCGTGCGTCTTTCGCCTGTATCCCATTCGTCTATCTTGCGGCTCAGCCTGCTTTCCAGGCCTTCCGGTATTTCGGGAGCGAGATGTGCTGCCAGTTGCATGAAGATTTCCTTCTCGGCAAGTAAATGAGCCGGAACGTCCTCTTCGGTAAAAAAGCGTTTCAGTTCCTTTTCTTCGGTATCGCTGGTTTCTCCATCGTAATACCGGGCCAATAGTCTTTCTATTTCATTTACTTTCATAGTTCATTATTGCATTATATTGTTCACGTATCTTTTTGCGGGCGCGGCTCAGCAACACACGTATGTTGATGGCATTCAGTCCGGTGGCTTGCTCTATCTCCTCAAAGGAGCAATCATTGACATCACGAAGCAGAATCACCCGTTTTTGTTGCTCGGGCAGTCTGCCGATGAGCCGTTTTACCTGGTTCACTTCATCCCGCTGTTCTATTTCCCGGGCTATGTTGGTGTCCATGGGGAGGTTCAGCTCTTCGGGAGGGCGTCCGTCTTCATCCGGCTGACTCCGGCGCAGGACGTCGTAGCACAGATTCTTGATGAGGGTGACACAATAGGCTTCGGTGTTCAGTACGTCCGCCAGTTCATCGCGCTTGTTCCACAATTTCAGATACGCTTCCTGCATCATATCTTCCGCATCCTGAGGGTTGCCCGTCAGCCGGAAGGCTACCCGGTAGAGTTTCCGGTGGTAAGGTAGAAATTGTTGCTTAAACTCAGCGGCGTCCATGCTTCTTTCCTGTTTCCTGATTTACTAATTTGTCTATATCATCCTTTGTGAATTTTCCGTTTATCTGTACCAGTGTACAGTCTTCTTTTCCGGTGCATACAAACAGCAGTTCACGGATAGTTTCCTTTTTTGTTTTCATCAGCACGCGGACTTTCTCGCCTTCATCGTTTACACGCATCAGCTCATCATATCCTTTCAGATTCAGTTTGTTCACTTTTTTGTTGAACCGTTCTTTTACGCTTGCCGTACAAGATTCCAGGTCCAGTACTTTTATTGACTTTATTTTTCTTATTATCTCAGCGTCTTCATCGTGTCCGGCAAACATTTTTCCAAGAGACATCATGAAAGAAGATACTTTGACACAATCGGCATTTTTTTCGCTGCCGAATTCATTGAAAAGACCGTTGATGCCTTGGGCGTAGCCCAGATGGCAGACGAAGACTAGCAATAGAGTAAATACAAACTTTTTCATGGTTCTATTTTGTTTTTGTTCATACTGAAATTGTTTTTTGAAAGCGCTTTCAATCAGATAGACGGGGGAAGTGGGAAAGTTGTTACAAAGGGAAAAGAATTTTTTTAAGTTTCTATGTTTGTAAAGAGGTTCAGCTTTACAAAGAAAGCATCATTCAATAGCCTGTTTGATCTTTCATCAGCATGATCACAGGCTTTGCCGGTCCCTTTAACCAATTCCTTTCATTCAGGTAATTTCGGGGAGTAGAATGAAGAAGCCCTCGCCTTGTTTACAAATCTTTCGCAAGTTCAGGATGAGAACAAGGGGTTTTTCTTATGAAATGATATTGGCTGGGGATTATTGGTTCCGCACAGGCAGCCTTACCCATAACCATCCGGGAATCAATTTCCAGAAGAATACAATAAGCTGATAGCGCCAGTCTATGATGGCTACTCTTTTCCTTCGGGAGATGGCTTTTACAATTTGAGATGCCACTTGGGAAGTATGCATCAGCAGCGGATATTTATCATCTTTCAGCAAAGGAGTGGCGACAAATCCGGGACGGATATCGGTGAAGGAGATGTTTAGTTTCTTCATGTGTGCCAATTGGTCCAATGCATCTATGTACGTGTTCTGAAACCGCTTGGTAGCTGAATAAGCTGGGGCGGATCCCAGCCCTTTGGTGCCTGCTATGGAGCTGATTACGGCTATATGCCCTTTCCCGTGTTGCTCAAAATAGTGATAGGCGGCATTGACCATCCGTATGAATCCCGAAACATTGGTGGCGGCGGTTTGTAATTCTATATCGGGTTGAAGTGAAAGATTTTGTTTGCCTATGCCCGAGCTGAGCAAGAACACATCCATACCTCCCATTTTAGTAATCAGTTGCTCCAATGAGAAAGGGGCGTCCTCACGGGTGACATCTATTGTCTGAGTACATACCTGTCCGGGCGCGGATAATCGGATTTTTTCCAGTTCTTCTTCTCTACGTCCTGCCACGCCTACTTGCCAGCCGTCTTTCAGATAGCATCGCGCCACTTCCAGTCCGATGCCGGAAGTGGCGCCAATGATAATGATTCTTTTCATCCGCTTCGTCTTATTGTAAAGCTTGCTCAATGTCGGCTATGATGTCGTTTACATTCTCGATGCCCACTGAAAGACGAATCAAGTCCGGAGCTACTCCCGCTTCGCGCAACTGTTCGTCGGTGAGCTGGCGGTGAGTATGGCTGGCGGGATGCAGTACGCAGGTCCGTGCGTCGGCCACATGGGTTACGATGCAGATGAATTTCAGCCTGTCCATAAATTCTATCGCTTCCTCACGGGTTCCGTTCAAGCCGAAAGCGATGACACCGCACGAGCCGTTTGGCATATATTTCTGTGCCAGATCATAGTATTTGCTGCTTTTCAGTCCGCAATAGTTCACCCATTTCACTTTCGGGTTGGCTTCCAGCCATTCGGCCACTTTCTGTGCGTTTTCGCAATGACGGGGCACGCGCAGGTGTAATGTTTCCAATCCCAGATTCAGCAGGAACGCATTTTGCGGAGACTGGATGGAGCCGAGGTCACGCATCAGTTGGGCGGTTGCTTTCGTCATGTAAGCCATTTTGCCGAACGCTTTGGTATAAGTCAGTCCGTGATAAGACTCGTCGGGCTGGGTCAGACCGGGGAATTTGTCCGCATGGGCTTCCCAGTCAAAGTTGCCGCTGTCCACAATGGCGCCTCCTACACTGGTGGCATGACCGTCCATGTATTTGGTTGTAGAATGGGTGACGATATCCGCTCCCCATTCAAACGGGCGGCAGTTGATGGGAGTGGCGAAGGTGTTGTCCACAATCAAAGGCACACCGTGCTTGTGTGCGATGCGTGCGAACTTTTCGATGTCCAGCACATCGATGCTCGGATTGGAGATGGTTTCGCCGAACAACGCTTTGGTATTCGGGCGGAAAGCTTGGTCTATTTCCTCTTCGGATGCATTGGCGTCAATGAAGGTACACTCGATGCCCAGTTTTTTCAGCGTGACGCCGAACAGGTTGAATGTACCTCCGTAGATGGTAGACGAGCATACGAAGTGGTCGCCTGCCTGACAGATATTGAAAATGGCATAGAAGTTGGCAGCCTGGCCGGACGAGGTCAGCATAGCACCCACACCACCTTCCAATGCTGCGATTTTTGCGGCGACGGCGTCATTGGTGGGGTTTTGCAAGCGTGTATAGAAATATCCCGAATCTTCCAGATCGAACAGACGCGCCATCTGTTCGCTGGTGTCATACTTGAATGTGGTACTTTGATAAATAGGCAAAACGCGCGGTTCGCCTTTTTTCGGAGTCCAGCCTGCCTGTACGCATAAGGTCTCCTTGCTATACTTCTTATCCATGTTTATATTGTTATTAAAATTACATATTCATTTATTTCGCAGCAAAATTAAGAATAATCTGTCATTTAGGGTTCAATTATTGAGAAAAGTGTTATATTTGAACGATTTTAATAAGCTTAACTATGGCAGAGGATATAAAATTCAGGCATACTATGCCGGTGCAGATACGATTCAGCGATGTGGACCAGTTTGGTCATATGAACAATTCGGTTTACTTTTCTTTGTATGATTTGGCAAAGACTACTTATATAAAAGATGTATTTGGCAGTGCCGACTGGAGTAAGCTGGCTATTGTGGTGGCCAATATCAATGCAAACTTCTTTATGCCGGTATTTTTCTCGGATCATCTGGTGATAGAAACGGCTGTGGTACATTTGGGGCATAAGAGTTTTACTTTGTTGCAGCGTGCCGTGACTACGGATACCCATGAGGTGAAGTGTGAGTGCCGCACGGTGATGGTAGGTTATGACCTGGCTACCAAAGAACCGAAATTGATTTCCGAGGATTATAAGAAGGCCATTTGCAGGTACGAGGAAAAAACATTGGAGGAGCTGTCAAAAGAACGGAAATAGTTATTGATTTTCTGTGTTGTTGATGTTTTATCAACTATATGCATAATGAATAAAGGTGTATCTCACGACACACCTTTATTTTTCTATGTTAAAACATCTGTCCTGAAAAATAAACAGGAGGATTTGGCTTATTTTTTCCCGTATCCCGGAGTTTGAGTTAATAACGGATTCACATTCAAAGTACCGATATTAACCGGCCAAAGCATTTTATATGCTTCTTCTGTACCGAGGATAGGATTTGTGCCCGGATAGTTGGCATCGGCAGAAAAGACCAAAGAACGTCCGGATGCATCGTGCATACGCAATACGTCAAACCAGCGCTTGCCTTCACTGACAAACTCTTTGTCCCGTTCCTGCAAAATGGCTAGTTCATTTTCCGCATAGCTGCCTTCCGTGTATTTGTTTTCTTCAAAGGTGTCTCCGTATGCACGTTTGCGTACTTCGTTGATATACGAAGCACAAGGGTTGTTCAATCCGTTTTCAATTTCCGCCATCATTAGTAACGCATCGGCATAGCGGTAAACAGGGATGTCCGAAATATAAATGCGGTTGTCATTGGAATTGATTGTACCTATACGTTTTTTCATTACGCATCCGAATTCGCTGAGCGTACCATTATCATTTTTCATGTAATACTCCATGAATGTGGCATCACGACGGCTGTCTCCTTCTTTGAACGTTTTCCAGAAATCTTCTGTGTACTCGTCACGGAATACCCCACCGGTACCTTTCAAATTTAAGGTGTCTTTTTCAATTACTTTACCGTCACGACCATGTGCCTGCCCCAGAAATACAGCATCCTGATAAAGGAATCTGCTTCCGTCATTGCTGGCCTCACCCTCTACAAACGGCATGGCGAAGATAATCTCAGCGTTCTTTTTATTGTCGCATGAGAAGATGGAGGCAAAGTTGTCCATTAATTCAAAATGTCCTATGATTCCGGATAAGGCGGTCTTGGCAGTCTGTAAATCGGTTGCCCCGGTTGCTGTGAATCCGGTGATGGATACTTTCGCTGCCCACATATAGATTTCTGCTTTAAGCATTAAAGTGGCATAGCGTGACCAGTCGTATGCATCAAAGGAGGTGTTATTTCCGAAATAGTTTTCGGATTTATTAATATCTGCTTTGATAAATTCCATCGTGGCTTCGGGTGTGGCGCGTTCTACATAGAATTTGTCTGCCGATGGCTTGCCGTCCAATATATCTACTTTGGTGATGAGAGGTACTCCCCCGAAAGTTCTGTATAGCATGAAGTAATACAGGGCTCTCATGCCATACGCTTGTCCCAAATACCGGCTCCGGGTCGCATCATCCAGAAACGTACACCCATTTTCTACTTCTTGGATAAAATGGTTTACTTGCATGATAGGAGAGTATAGTCCGTTCCAATTGGATATGCCGGGAATATCTTCCGAGATATTCTGTGACCGGATATCGGCATAGTTCAAGCTGGTGTTCAGCGAGGAGGTGCCCACACGTTGTGTGCCGCCGCGGAGTTCGCCCAAGGTGTAGAACATGTCATAGTAACTTCTTAATTGGGCGTGCAGACCCAACATGAATGCTTTGGGCTGGGAAGCTTCTTTCCAGAAATTTCCGGCTCCATAATAATCTTCCGGTGCCAGATCCAGTGCATCACAGGACGGCTGGAGAATGGTCATCACACATATTGAAAGGATATAGAATATTTTTTTCATAATCTGTTAGAGTTTATAAGTTTAGAAAGAAACGTTTACGCCGAGAATGACAGTGCGAGGCAATGGGTATCCACCATTGTTGTCCGTCTTTTCCGGAGAGAATAAATGTTTGGCTTCTGTCAGGTAACCCAGGTTCTGACCGGTTAACGAGAGCATGACTGAACCCAGTCCTGCTTTGCGTACCCAGTTGCTTGGCAGATTATATGACAAGGCTATTTCACGGAAAGATAGATAGTCACCGTTGTAGGCAAACATGGAGGATTGACGGCAATAATTGCGCTTACCCAACTGGTCGGCCCATACATAAGTAGGATATTGTGCACCGGGATTTTCGGGTGACCAGGTGTCGTGGGTTTCTGCAATGGTATTATAAGTACCTTGTGCGCAAGACATGATCCACATGGTTTTCCAGTCTACCGCTTTGAAACCGAGCGCATAGTCAAAACGTGCTGATAAAGTAAGGTCTTTCCAGGTGACTGAAGTATTGATACCTCCTGTCCATTTGGGTACAGTGTTGCCCACTTTCACCATGTCGTAATTGTCGATGATGCCGTCGCCGTTTACATCCTTCCATTTCACATCACCCGGCTGGATGCGGAGGGAGTTCGCTTTTTGATTGGCTGTCAGTTTGTTATATCCTTCCTCACCTCCGTAAAGGGGACGGTTGCTTGAGCCGTTGTTACCACTTGACAAGTCGATCAGCCCTCCTGGTATTTCATCTTCGGAACGATAGATTCCTTCGGCTACGAACATGTACAAATCACCTGGACGTTGTCCTTCCTGATAACCGCCTACCCATGCTTTTTCATAGCTTCCGTCCTCCAGCTGGCGTCCGGTATATACTTGAAATGCATTTTGACGGTTTCTTTCCAGACCGTTGTCGGGCAATGCCACTACTTTGTTTTTATTTAATGCGCCGTTCCAGTTCAGATTCCATTTCCAGTCTTTGGAGTCGATAACTTTGAATGCCAGTTCGAATTCAAAGCCTTGGTTCTGGAACTTACCATTGTTGGAGGTAAAGGAAGAAACACCCGAAGTAGACGGGATGGTGATGTTGGCATACTTGTCACTGGTCAGTCGGTTGTAGTAAGTCAAATTGGCATTGATACGGTTGGCCAGAAAGCCTAGATCCAGACCGATTTCGAAAGTTCTCGACTTCTCCCATTTCAAGTAGGGATTAGGAAGGTTGTTCAACAGGAAGTAAGCGTTGCCGTTGTATTTGCTGCCTGCATAAGCACCTTGTACTGTGTAGTTTCCTACAAAATCTTTGTTTACATTACCATTCAGACCGAAGCTGGCACGCAATTTACCGAATGAGATGATATCGGCCCATTCACTGGCAAATTTTTCTTTGGAGAACACCCATCCGGTAGATACTCCGGGGAAGACACCCCAGCGATTGTCTTTGGCCAGTTTGGAGTAGCCGTCCCGTCTTAGAACAAAAGACAGCAAGTATTTTGACTGGTAGTCATAATTTACACGACCGAAGAATGACATGATACGCTGGCGGCTGTGTGAGGAGTCTATGCTGCGTTTGCCTTTGTCATCACTGGTATATTCCAAATCACCGAAAGCGTCACTGGGAGCTCCCGATCCTGAGGCACTGAAACCTTTATAATATGAGTCGTAGTACTCGAAGCCGGCCATGGCATCCAGATAGTGGTCTTTGTTTATTTGATAGTTGTAGTTTAACACTGCATTATAAGTTTGGTCCAATGTGCGCCCGTAGGAAGCCGAGGTGCTGTGTGAGGTTACCCAGTTTCCGGGAGAAGATAAATAATCTTTGTTGAAAGCTTCATATTTTTCTTCTGAATAGAACCAGATGGCGTTCACTTTTAATGAGAGTCCTTTCATGATATCTGCGGTAAAAGATTGGTTCATGGTGAACTTGTCTGTATTGTTGTCACGGACAAACTTGTCAAAATTGATTTGTTGGTTTCCGTCGCCTGAATTGGGTCCCAAAAGCATTTCACCGTCAGCATTATATCCACGGAAAGTGGGAGGTAATGATAAAACGCGTGAGAAGTAGTTGGCTTCTGCGCTTTGGGTAGGAGGAAGGTCGTTCCAGGTTGCATCTGCAAAGTTGAAGCTGGAGTTGGAGGTTAACCATGGTTTCAGCTTGTAATCGGCATTGAATGTGAAAGTGATACGTTGGTACTTGTTTCCTACGGCTGTACCTTCACTATGGTTGTATCCCAAACCTGCATAGTAGTTTCCCTTTTCATTTCCTCCGCTTACACTCAGGTTGTAGTCTTGTGAGAAAGATGGGGAATTGATATTGAAATCCGCTATATCTGTATTCTTGAAAATCAGTTGGTCTCCATAAATAGGATCAGTCATGGTTTCCCATCCTTGGTTGAGCAGGAAAGCCAGATCGTCCGAATATTTCATGGTACTCCATATAGCCTGGCTGTTTTCGTTTCCATTCAGCGGGATTGTCTTGTCATCATCTGCCCAATATTTGTTGCCTGTTCCATAAGGAGTGGCACCAGTCAGACCGGTCAGTGAAGACCATCCTTGTACGGCCGATCCGTCTGGATGTTTCATGTCTCCCGTGTAAGCATTCATGTAACCAGTGCGCATCCAGTAAATGTAATCACGCGCATTCATAAAGTTATAAGAGTTGTGGAAGTAGTTCCAGCCTAGTTTGGCCGAAAGTTCTACACGTGTACTTCCCTCTTTGCCTCGTTTGGTAGTGACTAGTACTACACCGTCATTGGCTCGGGCGCCATAGATGGCGGTGGCGCCGGCATCTTTTAATACTTCCATGGATTCAATATCGGCCGGGTTAATGTCACTTAAAGAACCGCGTACTTGGCCGTCTACCAGGATTAGAGGTGAACCTGAACCGTCAAAATTAGTACCTCCTCGAAGTACCAAGGTAGGAGCTGCTCCCGGATTACCGGAAGTCTGGCTGACGGATAGACCTGCTACGGCTCCTGATAAGGCTTGTGCCGGATTGGAATAAAGTCCTTGTTTTAATGTTTCTTCTTTTACCTTGGAAATGGAGTTGGTTACTTTTGTGCGCAACTGTTTGCCGCCATATCCGGTTACAACAACTTCTTGGAGCATTTCTGAGTCTTCTTTCAATGCTATTTTAAAAGTTGACTTTCCCTTTACGCTTAAAGTTTGTGTCTGATAACCGACAAATGATACTCTGATACTGCCATCATTGGCTACGGAAAGTGTAAAATTACCATCTAAGTCGGTAACTGTACCATTCGTGGTGCCTGTTTCTACAATACTGGCGCCAATAACCGCTTCACCTGTGGCGTCTGTGACCACACCCGTGATTGTTTTCTTTTGTGCCATGGCTCCTATGGAGCATAACAGGCAAAAAAGCATGAATAAGGTTTTCTTCATAGATTTGTTTTTAAAGTTACTGTTTGAAGTTCTATCAGAACTACATTCTTAAATTAAGTTTATATCACATCGCAAATATAGAATATTTTTTATTAAATCAACTTTAATTATAAAATTATTTTTTGATATATGACACAAAATGTATGAAACAGTCAATATTCACGGATAAATAAGCTAAATAAAAGTATATAAAAAGGGATATCTTTTATCTTTTTCCGCCTCAAAGTAGCATAACAGTAGAAATTCAGTAGAAAAATCCTTTTAAAATTCCTTCTTAAATAAAATAAAATACAATCTATTTTCCCTTTATGGACACGGAATAGTTCTGATAGAACTTATCCTATAAAGGAAATCTCTTTATTTTGTTAAATGAATTTTATTTCAGCCTTTGGGGATGAAATAAATTATTTGGTGAAGTATCCTTGTGCAGATAGTGCAGGGAGTGGTTTGTTTATGGGCACATGGGGAAATTTATTCTTTTCATAGTCGATGGTTATACATATATTTATATGGATATGTATGGACTTTGGATGGCAAGTATAACTAAGGTAGCTGAAAATGTATCTAATAACGAAGAAACGGAGGTGATATAAACATAGAAGACCATCGTTAAAAAAGGTCAGATGGTCTTCTTGAGTGATGAATCATTAATAAAGCTCTTTATGTACCAATTCCTCAAATAACAGTGCATATTTTGCAACGACTGCTTCGGCGTATTTCTTCCCTTTTCCGGCACTTGCTTTTTTAGGATTGCCTATACCGGTATCTTGCGAAACGTTTTGCCAGTTTCTTGGAATCCATGCCACTTTTTCATTCAGCATTTGCGAAGCGAACTTCTTATAATTTCCATCTCCGGCTTCATCCAGATTTACCAATTCCGGATGATAATGCATCATAACAGAAGTTTCCAATTCATCTGCATGGTCACCCGGTTCATCAAAGTACTCTTTAGCAGGGACAAAGGCAAACCATTCGCTGCTGGCTATCAGGAAGTCGGGATAGTCCAGTGACAAGTCACGTATCATACTTTTGAATGTATTGCCGCCATGTCCGTTGATAATGACCATTTTGCGGTATCCCTGGGCGTATAGAGAGGCAACTATGTCGCTTAAAATCGCTTTCTGCGTTTCATAGCGATAGTGGATGCAGAAATCCAGCCCGCATTGTCCCGGATTCTGTGAACCGGCAGTGACGTAAGGCAGGACCATGCAACGAATACCGTAATGTGTTTTTGCCATTTTAGCAGCATCTAGTGCGATGTCGTGGCTCAGAATACAGTCTGTCAGATAAGGCAGGTGCAGATTATGCGGTTCGGTAGCCCCCCAAGGGAGGAGGACCAAATCATATTTCAATGGTTTTACCTTGCCGTAACAGGTTACGGCAAGGTTTAGTTCTTTATCCATTATTTATAAGACTTTTTAAAGATATGCAGGATTTCTTCGTCTGTAATCGGGCGTGGGTCGAGAGTGAACAGTCCTCCCATCGTATCTCTTGCATTTTGCAGAAATTTGGGGAAATCTTCGGATTGGATGCCAAACTCGCTCAGTTTGATAGAATGTACTTTACATTCTTTTTGCAGTGTAATCAATGCATCAATGAAATCGGACGGACGGTTGCTCTTTTTCTGGGTCATCATTTCAGCCATTTTCATGTAACGTTTTGTACAGTCATGCCGGAAAGTTTCGAAGTATGTCTCAGACAAGGCAATGAGTCCTGCTCCATGAGGAAGTTGTGGATAATAAGCACTCATGGCATGTTCTAATGAATGTTCGGAAGTACAACTGGAAGTGGCCTCCACCATGCCTGCCAAGGTGCTGGCCCAAGCTATTTTGGCGCGTGCCTTCAAATTCTTTCCGTCGGCTACGGCTACTGGCAGATATTTGTAGATCAGACGGATGGCTTCTAAGGCGTAAAGATCACTGATGGGTGTTGCACAATTGGCGATAAAACCTTCTGCGGCATGGAAGAATGCATCGAACCCTTGATAGGCGGTGAGGTGTGGGGGAATGGAAACCATCAGTTCCGGGTCTACAATAGATAAGGTAGGGAAGGTCAGCTGGCAACCGAAGCCTATCTTTTCTTGAGCCGTTTCGTGGGTAATCACTGTCCATGGATCCATTTCCGTTCCAGTTCCGGCGGTGGTAGGGATGGCGATAATGGGAAGTGCTTTGGTTACGGGGCGTCCTTTGCCACTACCCCCTGATACATAATCCCAGTAGTCACCGTCGTTGCAGGCCATAACAGCTATACTTTTGGCGGAGTCGATGGAACTTCCGCCTCCCAGGCCTACTACAAAGTCACATTTTTCTTCCCGGCAGATGGCGGCTGCTTCCATGACGTGTTCTTTGATGGGGTTGGGAAGGATTTTATCGTAAACCAGTGTTTCTACATTATTCAGTCTTAATTGGGCGAGTACTCTTTCCAGATACCCATATTTCCGCATGGAAGTTCCGGATGAGATGATGACTAGTGCCTTTTTCCCCGGTAATTTTTCACTGGATAATTTCTTGATTTCTCCGCAACCAAATACTAATTTGGTAGGGATGTACAAACTAAATACAGGATTTGCTTTCATGTTCTTTCGTATTTAAAGTTTCACTGGTAACAAATGTAGGAAAATAATAGTTTGCTTGTTTAAGTAATTTGTTAAATTTTACATACTGCCGGATTGTATTCGTTTTCTTTAATTCAGTTTGAGATAGATATGTTTTTTCGATTATATTCGAAAAAACTATCTTTGTGGGAAAAGATTCGAGCATGGACGATAAATGGAAAGCTTATACCGACAAGATTGGCAATTTTGTGGGGACGTTATGTAGAATTTCATATATTGCCCTATAGTTATGCTGAATATTTACAGTTGATGCAGCAACCTGCTGGCCGGGCTTCTTATTGGGCCTATTTACAGAAAGGCGGTTTGCCCGAATTGTACAACTTGCCCACTGTCGAGTCAGAAAAACAATACGTCGCTTCTGTGAAAGATATGATTTTGTTGCGTGATATAAGCCCGTTCGTGATATAAGGTTATTGGATGATATTTTTATTTATTGGTGAATAATGCGGTCCAATCTGTTTTTCCGTTCTATGTGAATAAATAGTTCGGAAAAGAAATGTACCTTTACATTCAATTGAGAAAAGAATGCTACTATGATTAATACATTAACTTCCTTACGGCTCTTTTTTGCACTGATGGTTTTCGGGGCACATTGCTATGTCGTTGATTCCACCTTTTCAACTCATTTCTATAAAGAGGGTTTTGTAGGCGTGAGTTTCTTCTTTATATTGAGTGGTTTTATTATCGCTTATAATTATCAGCAGAAGCTGGTGGAGCGGAAAGTGTCGAAACGCCAGTTTTGGGTGGCACGAATCGCCCGTATCTATCCATTGCATATAGCGACCTTATTGGGAGTAGCCGTGATAGGTAATCTATTGAACCCGATGGGTTGGGGGGAAGGATTGAAACATTTTATTCCTGCGCTGTTCCTTTTGCACCCTTTTGTTCCCCGGATGGATTACTTTTTTTATTTCGACAGTCCTTCCTGGAGTTTGGGATGTGAACAGTTGTTTTATTTCTTGTTTCCGTTTTTAGCGTTGTTTTTTGCTAAAAAACAGAAGTTGATAGGAGCACTTTTAGTATGCGCTGTGGTAGTCCCTGTTTTGATGTCAATGACGGATGAGGCGAACATCCGTGGTTATTGGTATGTGAATCCGTTGGCACGTTTCCCCGATTTTCTGGTAGGAATGTTGCTTTATCGGGTTTATGAATGGTGCCGTTCCAAAAAGCTGTCTTTCTCTACAGCGTCATTGCTCGAAGTAGGGGCGGTATGTATCTTCCTGCTGTTTTATATGTTTTCGGCGGATTTGGTGCCGAAAGTTTATCGGTACTCCTGTTATTATTGGATGCCGATTTCGTTGGTTCTGTTGATATTCTCTTTGCAGAAAGGATTCCTTTCCCGTATTCTATCCAATAAATATCTGGTCATAGGCGGTGATATCAGTTATAGCTTTTATCTGATTCATTTGTGGATACTGTTTGCTTATGTGCAGTTGGCGCAAACATACGATTGGCATATCAGTCTGTATATCAGTATTCCGCTTATCTTTGCAGTCACTATCGGGCTGAGCCTGCTTTCTTATTATTATTTTGAGAAACCGGCTAACCGCTGGGTAAAACGAATTTTAAACAAACAATAATAACTAGTTCATGGAAAAACAATTATCAGAAAAACTGCCACGCGTTGAGGTGGTGGATGCTTTACGGGGATTTGCAGTCATGGCAATTCTTTTAGTGCATAGTTTGGAACATTTCATCTTTCCAGTTTATCCGGTAGACCAGCCTGCATGGCTGAATATACTGAATGACGGGGTATTCAATGTTACATTTACTTTATTGGCTGGAAAATCGTATGCCATTTTTGCTTTGCTGTTTGGATTTACATTTTATATTCAGTCGGCTAACCAACAGCGTAAAGGAAAAGATTTTGGTTATCGTTTTCTGTGGCGTTTGCTGTTATTGGTAGCTTTTGCTACGCTGAATGCAGCTTTTTTTCCGGCAGGAGATGTGTTGTTGCTGTTCTCAGTAGTGGGAATCGTATTGTTCGTGGTGCGTAAGTGGAGTGACTGTGCCATACTTGTTACAGCTATTTTGTTTCTATTGCAGCCCGTTGAGTGGTATCATTATATAGTAGGTCTGTTTGATCCTTCTCATACTTTGCCCGATTGGGGAGTGGGCGCGATGTATAAAGAAGTGGCGGAATATACCAAAGAGGGGAACTTGTGGGAGTTTTTGGGTAAGAATATGACCTTTGGTCAGAAAGCCAGTTTATATTGGGCTTTTGGAGCAGGACGTTTCTGGCAGACTGCCGGCTTGTTCTTGATGGGGTTGTATATCGGACGCAAACAATTATTTGTAACTTCCGAAAAACATACTCGTTTTTGGGTGAAGGCTCTTATCATTTCCGCTATCGCTTTTGCTCCGCTTTTCCAACTGAAAGAGCTGATTATGGCTAGTGACAGTGAGCTCATTCGCCAGACTGCCGGAACGGCTTTTGATATGTGGCAGAAGTTTGCTTTTACATTTGTGCTGGTTGCCTCTTTTGTGTTGCTTTATCAACGGAACAGATTCAAGGATTTTGTATCAAATCTTCGTTATTATGGCAAGATGAGTCTGACTAATTATATCACCCAGTCTATTGCCGGAGCTATTATTTATTTTCCCTTCGGACTTTATCTGGCTCCGTATTGTGGGTATACGTTGAGCTTGTTTATTGGTTTTGTACTCTTTTTGTTGCAAGTACAGTTCTGCAAGTGGTGGTTGAAAGGACACAAGCAGGGACCGTTAGAGAGTATTTGGCATAAATGGACCTGGATGTGTTCCAAAAAATGAGGAACTCTGACAGGAGTTGCATATGCTATACAGAAGAGACTGATTCTTGTTTCCCAAGTTTCCCGAATATCATAAAAAGGATATCAGTTCAGGATTATAATCAATTGTTTTTGCCTTCTATCTGAATTTGAATGGCTTGTCCTGTACGTTGCAGACATTCTATAAAAATAGAAAGATGATTGGTTTTCTGCATCAACTCACATATAATTTCCTTTTCTTCTGTGCACCAAGGTTCATAAGCACGTGGGAAAGTTTCACGTTGTTTACGGATATAAGGTGGAAGGACTGTTTTCTGAATACCTAACTTTTGGACTTTTTGTTTTATACGGCAAATATCTTCTTCTGTACAATCATTAAAAGATTCTTTTGTAAAGAACCCCGGATGTTTTTGGTCAATGTCAAGATAGATTGTAGTCTTAGATAGGGATTGAAAGGTTTTCTCTCTGCTTTCTAGTTCCTTTATTAGATTGTTGATGTATTCATCGGCTTGAAAAGATGATACAATGATGGAACATTCGTGGCGGGAGTATTCTTTGTGGCGATTGGCAGACAACCAGTTGAAAGAGCCTTCGATTAATGTATGGTTATCAATAGCCAACGATTTATTGTGGATACCTTTTACTTCAATGAGGGTTACACCACTTTCTATCAATGCGTTCCGTCCATCCTTGGCATGACTGAGTAAATGTTTATTTTTCATATCATAATCTAGGGACGAATCGGTGTAGATTGTGACATTAACTCCTCGTTGTACCGTGTGCCGTATCAACGGAATCAGCTGGTCGTTTTCTATGGCATGGATAGATATGAATGGAGATACAATCAGCAGGCGGCGTCTTGCTTTCTCAAAAGCTTGACGAAGAGTCTGAACATGCTCTTCTGTGGTGGACAGACGAAGGGTGGGGTGGTAGGTGCACAGTGGGATTTCCTGTTGGTAAATAAAGTTGTTGGAAATCTCGTTGGATGGAGCATCGAAAAGCCATTTAGCCATATTCCCTGCCGGAGTATTTTCTTCCGGATGGAAAATATTCATGTTGCCAAAAACAATGAAATGATGCTGGGCGCGTGATATCGCTACATTGAGCATATTGTATTTTCCATCACGCTCCATAAAAAGAGAATGGTCTTCAGGAGAGTTGACTGTTGAAAAAAGAACAATCGGACATTGGGCACCTTGCAAGGAATGTACTGTGCCGATAATCATCTCTTTATATTTCTCATTTCCTGATATTTTTTGTATTTGATGCCGTATTTCGGCCTCTTGGGCTTTGAAAGGAGTTACTACGGCTACAATTTCATGAATAGGCTTTTTATAGGTCTTTTCCAAATTATCTTTCTCCAGCTCCAGCCAACAGACAATGGCTTCCGCTTCAGCCCGGTTGAGGCGGCTTCCTGTTTTTCCGGGGCTGCTGTAACTGTTGATGTGTACATATCCTTTAGAGGGGAGGGACTTGTATTTTACTTCGTTACCTTTTTTAGGAAGTAACCTGCCGTGGTAAACATAATCATTGCAATAAGCAATAATGGAATCTACGCATCGTCTGTGTTCGGTCAGAAAAGCTCCTTTTTCACCTTTTACTGTAAAATTACAGCTTTTACGTGCCAGTTTCATTATACTTCCGGAAGAAGAAAGGAAACCGTTGTTCTCCAAGAAACGGTATTTTTCCGAGGACTGGTTGGAAACAATGCCCAGATTCTTTAAATTAATGAATGAATATTCATCAGAAATGGACCATACGGGTTCTATTTGTTGAATATCGCCTACTAAAATCGCTTGTTTGGCCAAACTGAAGGAGGGAACGGCAAGTTCGGGTGAAACTTGTCCGGATTCGTCTACAATCAGCAGGTCTATTCCATTGTATAAGGGAACATCCCATTTTCCGTTCTCCGCATAGGTCATATACTTGGGTAGGGAGTGGAAAGTAGAGATGAAAACAGGCATTACACAAGCCAGACGTTTTAGTCTTTGGGTATAGGCTTCCTGTGTACGCTGTTTACCTTCATCGCACTTGCTTAACCGGTGAATAAACTCGGCTTCCCGATAATGTATGGCATACCAGAACATTTGATACCGATAACTGATATCCAGTCTTACTGCCATGTCTTCTGTATAAGGCAAGTTGCCATACTCAGGGTTGGAACTGATCTTTTCGTAACGTTCTTTGAATTCTTCTGTCAAAGCCCACTGTTCTATTACTTTGTCATAGGAGGGTAATGGCTCATGGAATTTGCGGATAAACTTCTGTAATATATTGTTTTCCTTCCGGTTTCCATATTCTGTTGTTTCGGCAGCTTGGATACAGAAGATAATCTTTTTTTGGAGAGCTTGCATTTCCTTACGGAGGAATTGTTGGCATTTTGTTTCATCTTGATAGGCTTTTCCAAAAAAGTTATTGAAACATTGTAGATAAAAGTTTTTGTATTCCTCTTGACGTTCGGGAGTATCGTATGTTGCTGGAAATCCATCCCCCATGGGGTTGAACATCATTTTGTATTGTTCTTGTAGTTCTTTTTTTCCTGACAGATATAAGCCTAACGTATCTAGTTCGGGTAGCCAGCGGTTGGATAACCGGGGATGTGCCGTGTCATTAGTTGTTTCCGCTTTGAAATCTTTCAGGATATTGGTGATCGCCTGATTATTAGCTGAACTTGCAACTATAATTTCCGGTTCTTCCGGATTGTTTAGGATATTATGGGCAAGTCTGTTTGCTATGACTGTTTGCAGGAAAGTGGTTTTTCCTGTTCCCGGAGGGCCGTTGACGACAAAAATATCAGTACATTCCGGTGTAGTATACATTGCCAGTGTTTCGCGTTGAGATACAGACAAAGGGAAGTCGCCACTCATTTGTGCCCAATGTTCTCGGTTGCAATAAACTTTTCGGGTGGTTGGACTGGGAAGAACGTTGGTTGGTTTGGTCTGTATCAATAAATTCAACAAAGGATGCGGAGTGGTATCGTTATCTTTTAAGAGCTTGTCATATAGTGTGATTATGGGCTGTGCCATATTACGTTCGGAGGCTTTTATGATAATGATTTCTGGATTGTCATGGTAATTCATCGTTCTGAAAGTTTTGCCGGTTGCTTTTTTGAAAAGCTGTTCGCATGCTCGCCAATAGGTTTCCCATTCTGTAATTTCTGTATTGAAATCGGATAGTAGTCGGTCTACTTTTGGAAGAGAGGTTATGGTGCGGTCATTGGCTGCATTGGGTTCCAAAAATTTACGAATAAAGATTGGAATTCTGTCTGATTCGTTCTCGCATACGGTTAGTTTACCGTCAGGCAACATGGTGGCAGTAATCAAAAAGGGATATTCCGGTCTTTCTGATTGGGAAGTCCAGCCGTTTTCAAATTCGGGCAAAAGAATACAAGGAGCAATCATTACTTTTTGTTTTTCATTGCTATCTTCTGCTTTCCAATCAGGGAAAATAACAGGAATACTTTTGAGAGGAACGAATTTAAGTATTTTATCACCGATGTTTAAGGTGATTCGTGCTCCTTTGGGAGCAATGGCTTTGCGTTCTGCATCTTGAAGGCAGGTTTTCCAGTATTTTAGCAAGGTTTGGTCCATTTGTCTTTACGTTTGTGTGATGGAATAATGCACAAATATAGAAAAATAGGTGAAAAAAATATGATAATTGGGGTAACATTCCTGAATTTATAAGTTTTATTTGGAAAATGTTAGAGTAGTCCTTGTTGGCGGTAAATGAATTGGAATAAAACGGGATAATTGTAATATTTTGTGGTGATGAGGCTAAGAAACCGGACTTTATGAAGCAAATGAAGCTAAAATAGACGAAAATTTATCTGTTTGGGGAGCGTGGATATACTAATTTTGCCAATAAATGAAACTTAAATCTATGATGAAAAGACTTGTTAATTTATTGGCTGCTTTTATTCTTTCTGTAAATTGTATTAGCGCCCAGAATCTTACTCGTTGGGTTAATCCGTTTATTGGAACCGGTGCTGTTCAATCTAGTCTTTCTGGGAATAATTATCCGGGAGTTACTGTTCCTTTTGGTATGGTGCAGTTGAGTCCCGACACTCGTGAAGCTCCTGATTGGGCGCAAGCTTCAGGATATGATTATAATGATTCTATTATTTATGGTTTCAGTCATACGCGTTTAAGCGGAACCGGTGCTTCTGATTTTATAGATATACTTCTATTCCCTACCATCAGTGATAAAAGGAAATCGACTTTCACTCATCAACACGAACAGGCGCGTCCGGGCTATTATCAGGTATTATTGAAAGATGAGAAGATTCAAGCGGAGTTGACGGCTTCTGTACACGTAGGAGTGCATCGCTATACCTGTTCTGATGGTGACCAGTTGAAATTATGGTTGGATTTGGACCACTCGGCAAATAAGGGGAGTTGGAACCGCCGGATTATTCAATCACAACTCCGCATGGTTTCTCCTACCGTAGTAGAGGGATATCGTATTATTACGGGATGGGCAAAGCTGAGAAAGATTTATTTTCATCTTGAATTTTCCCAACCGGTCCTATCCAATCAGTTATATGATGGCAATCGGATGTATGAGAATACTCCTGTCATTAATGGTACGGAACTGCGTGGATTGTTTTGCTTCGATAAGAAGTGGAATAAAGAATTGATATGTAAAGTCGCTTTATCTCCGGTTTCCATTGAAAATGCCCGGTTGAATATGGCAACTGAGGTCCCCGGATGGGACTTTGAATATATTGCTCGTGCTGCCGAAACTAGTTGGGAGAAAGAATTGAGGAAGATTATCATTCAAGGTACCGATTTGCAGAAAAAGATTTTTTATACGGCTTTATATCACACTATGGTACAACCCAATACGATGAGTGATGTTAATGGTGAATATATGGCATCTGATTACGTCACTCGTTCTGTGGCAAAAGGGGAGGTGCATTATTCTACTTTTTCTTTATGGGATACTTTCAGGGCAGCCCATCCACTTTATACTTTGATGCACACGCACCGCATTCCCGATTTTGTTAAGAGTATGATGAGGCAATACGATTATTATGGCTATTTGCCTGTATGGCAATTATGGGGACAGGATAATTATTGTATGATTGGCAACCACTCCATTCCTGTCATTGTGAATGCTGTGCTGAAGGGTGTTGCCGGGGTGGATGAAGAGAAAGCCTATGAAGCGGTTTTTAATAGTTCTATCGTGTCTCATCCGAACTCTCCTTTTGAAGTATGGGAGAAATATGGATATATGCCGGAGAATATTCAGACACAATCTGTTTCTATTACTTTGGAGCAGGCTTTTGATGATTGGTGTGTCGCACAGTTGGCTAAGCGATTGGGAAAAGAAAAGGATTATAATCATTTTATGAAACGATCTGCTTTCTATCGGAATTTGTTCAATTCTAAAACCGGGTTCTTCCAGCCTAAGAATGATAAGGGTGAGTGGATTGAGCCATTTGACCCTTATAAGTATGGGGTGAATGGAGGTTATCCTTTTACTGAAGGGAATGCTTGGCAATACTTTTGGTATGTACCCCAGAATATCCCCGATTTGATTTCACTGACAGGGGGGAACAAAGCCTTTGTCGCAAAGTTGGATACATTCTTTACGGTTAGCTACCAAAGTGGTGCATTGAATGACAATGCTTCCGGTTTTGTAGGACAGTATGCGCATGGTAATGAACCGAGTCATCATGTGGCTTATCTGTATGCTTGTGCGGGGGAACCTTGGAAAACACAGAAATACGTGGCGTATATTATGAATGAACTGTATAACGATTCTTCTTCAGGTTATGCCGGAAATGATGATTGTGGAGAGATGTCTGCTTGGTATGTGTTTGGAGCACTTGGCTTTTATCCGGTAAATCCGGTAAGTGGGGAGTACGTTATTGGTACTCCTATGTTGGAAGAAGCTGTCATTCAGTTACCCGATAGAAAGACTTTTACGGTAAAAGCTCCGCGTAAGGAGGACAATGAGGTTTATATCTGTTCCATGAAACTGAATGGTGAAAAATATACGAAGAATTATATTACTCATCAGGATATCATGAAGGGCGGAATATTGGAGTTTGTTATGACTGCCTCACCGGGAAAATGATAACAAATGGTGAAGTGTTGGAATTTGTGCCGGGAAAGATTTCTAAATGTTGAATAACTCCCTTTTATAGGTTACGATTGAAGCAAAAGAGTCTAAAAATGGCGAGTTTTTCTCTACCTAATGGGAGAGGTATATCTACTTTTGTTTCAGAAGAAACTATTAATCATGAAAAATATGAAACATTTTAAGACTTATTTAGCAGCAATGGCTTTGGCCCTTTCCGGATGCCAGAGTGCAACTGATTCCTGTGAAACTACAGAATTGTGGTATGCCCAACCGGCAAAAGTTTGGATGGAATCTTTACCTATCGGTAATGGGCGTTTGGGAGCTATGACTTATGGTGGAATAGAGGAAGAGAAACTGGCATTGAATGAATCGACAATGTGGTCCGGCCAGTACAATGAGAACCAGAACAAACCTTTCGGACGAGAGAAAATGAACCAGCTCAGAAAGTTGTTTTTTGAGGGAAAACTATCGGAAGGAAACCGTATAGCCGGAGATAATCTTCATGGCAACCAGACTTCTTTCGGAACTCATCTTCCCATTGGAGATTTGAAGATGCAATTCATTTACCCCGAAGGTAAAGTGACCGACTACCGCCGTTCGTTAAGCTTGGATGAGGCTGTCAGTAGCGTTTCTTTCAACTCCGGTGGTGTGAACTATAAACGTGAGTATTTTGCTACAAACCCGGATAATGTTCTCGTACTCCGCTTGACCGCTGATAAGCAAAAGTCCATTACTATGAACATGGGATTGGATTTGATGCGTCAAGCTGATCTTTCTGTAGAAAATAACCAATTGGTGTTTACCGGAAAAGTAGATTTTCCTTTGCATGGTCCGGGCGGAGTCTGTTTTGAAGGAAGAATAGCCGTTTTGGCCGATAACGGAGAGGTAAAGATGGAACAGTCTGGGGTAAGTATCAAAGAAGCTGATGCCGTGACTTTGATTGTCGATGTGCGTACTGATTATAAAAGTCCTGATTACAAGACTCTTTGTGCTGACGGTGTGGAGAAGGCTGCAGCTAAATCTTATGATGAATTGAAGCAGGCGCATATAAAGGATTATAATACGTTGTACAATCGTGTTTCTATCCATTTCGGGCAAGACGCTAACCGGGCGATGCCTACGGATGTCCGTTGGAAACAAGTGAAGGAAGGCAAGACCGATACCGGACTGGATGCCTTGTTCTTCCAGTATGGTCGTTATCTTACCATTGCCAGTTCGCGCGAGAACTCTCCCCTGCCCATAGCTTTGCAAGGTTTCTTTAATGATAACAAGGCTTGTAATATGGGGTGGACGAATGATTATCATTTGGATATCAATACTGAACAGAATTATTGGGCAGCCAATGTCGGTAATCTTGCCGAATGTAATGCCCCCCTCTTTACCTATATAAAGGATTTAGCTCATCACGGTGCGAAGACTGCTGAAGTGGTCTACGGATGTAAAGGCTGGACTGCCCATACCACCGCTAATGTATGGGGATATACTCCCGCATCCAGCACGATTATTTGGGGACTGTTTCCTATGGCAGGCTCATGGATTGCTTCTCATCTTTGGACACAATACGAATTTACACAAGATAAGCAATACCTGGCCGAAACTGCCTATCCGCTTTTGAAAGGTAATGCACAGTTCATTTTGGATTTCTTGGCAAAAGACCCGAAGAGTGGTTATCTGATGACAGGACCGAGCATCTCACCCGAAAACTGGTTCCGTACAGCAGGTGGTGAAGAAATGGTTGCTTCCATGATGCCTGCCTGTGACCGTGAACTGGCCTACGAGATCTTGTCGAATTGTGTCCGGGCTTCAGAAATATTAGATACAGACCGTGAGTTTGCCGATAGCCTGCGTACCGCTATCGCTCAGCTTCCTCCTATCCAGTTACGTGCCAATGGTGCTATCCGTGAGTGGTTTGAAGATTTTGAAGAAGCGCATCCCAATCATCGTCATACTTCCCATCTGCTAGCTTTGTATCCTTTTTCCCAGATCACTTTGGAGAAGACTCCCGAATTGGCGGAAGCTGCCCGTAAGACTATCGAGAATCGTTTGTCTGCCGAAAACTGGGAAGATACAGAATGGAGCCGTGCCAATATGATTTGTATGTATGCTCGGTTGAAAGATGCGCAGGAAGCATATAAGAGTGTCCAATTGTTACAGGGCAAGCTTTCACGTGAAAATTTAATGACTGTATCTCCTGGTGGCATTGCTGGTGCGGAAGGTGATATTTATTCGTTTGATGGGAATCCCGCCGGTACAGCTGGTATGGCAGAAATGCTCATACAGAATCATGAGGGTTATGTAGAATTCTTACCCTGTTTGCCTGTTGAATGGAAAGATGGTAGTTTTAAAGGTCTGTGTTTAAAGGGAGGAGCTGAAGCAACTGCTGAATGGACGAATGCTGTCATCAATAAAGCTTCTTTAAAAGCTACTGCTGATCAGGTTTTAAAAGTGAAAATTCCTCAAGGGAAAAAATATAGAGTGCTTTTAAATGGTAAGGAGGCAATTGCAAATCCTGATGCAAAGGGTTTAATAACGGTGGATATGAAACGTGGAGATTTGCTGGAGTTATTGTAAAAAAACAGGCTACTTTGCATAGCTTGATTGAGGATTACATCTTAGTATATTGAGGTGTAGTCCTCGTTTTATGATAAGACAACCTGCAAAGTGATGAAATAGTAATATTGTCCATGTTCTCAGTAATTTTTTCTATTCTTTAAGTCCTTGAATCCTTGTTACTTTGCATTATAAAACTAACTAATATATGATATTCATGAAAACACAATCTAATTTTTATCTATTTCTTATCGCTTTGATTTCTGCTATGGGAGGTTTCCTGTTTGGATATGACTGGGTGGTAATCGGAGGAGCAAAACCTTTTTATGAACAATACTTTGGTATAGCAAATGATCCTGTCATGCAGGGGTGGGCAATGAGCAGTGCCTTGATTGGCTGTTTGTTTGGGGCACTAAGTGCCGGTAAGCTGAGTGACCGTTTGGGACGTAAGCCGATTTTGATTTTGGCGGCAGGACTGTTTATCTGTACGGCTGTCGGTACAGGGGCTGTTCATTCTTTTACTTTCTTTAATGTATTTCGTTTGGTAGGGGGCTTTGCTATAGGGATTGCTTCTAGTTTGTCACCTATGTATATAGCAGAAATTGCTCCGGCGCATCTGCGTGGACGGTTTGTGTCCATCAATCAGTTGACGGTAGTATTAGGTATCTTGACTTCTCAGATTGTAAATTGGCAGATAGCTGAGCCTGTGGCATTAGGAGCTACTCATGAAATGATCCGTGAATCATGGAACGGACAGATGGGATGGCGCTGGATGTTTTGGGCAATGACTGTCCCGGCCGCCTTGTTCTTTGTTTTTAGTTTTATATTACCGGAAAGTCCTCGTTGGTTAGCCTCTTCGGGAAAACGGGAGGCGGCACTCAAGGTTTTTACTCGTATGGGAGGAAAGGAATATGCTGTTACTGAGTTGGCTGCTATAGAAGCTGCTTCAGCCTGCCAGACGCAAGAAGGAGGCTACCGTCAATTATTAAATCCTGCTATGTATAAAGTGTTGACTATAGGTGTTGTTATGGCTATTTTGCAGCAATGGTGTGGCATTAATGTTATTTTTAACTATGCACAGGAAATATTTATGGCAGCAGGTTATGGCGTGTCTGATGTTTTGATGAATATTGTGGTGACCGGTATTACGAATGTCATATTTACTATTCTAGCTATGTTTGTGGTAGACCGCTGGGGACGTAAGGCATTGACATTGATCGGATCATTTGGCTTGGCAGTAATTTATACCTTTATGGGAGCCGCTTATTATTTTCATATCACAGGAGTTGTTCTATTGATTATTGTCGTGATGGCCATTGCTTGTTATGCCATGACTTTGGCTACAGTGATGTGGGTCATTATCTCAGAGATTTTCCCGAATCGTATTCGTGGAGTTGCTATGTCTGTTTGCACTTTCGCTTTGTGGGCGGCTTGTTTTATACTTACCTATACTTTCCCAATGCTGAATAGTGGTTTGGGAGCTGCCGGAACATTCTGGTTGTATGGATTGATTTGCCTGGCTGGAGGAATATTTGTTGTGTTCCGTTTGCCGGAAACCAAAGGGAAGAGCTTGGAAGAAATTGAAAAAGAATTAGTGAAATAACAATATTTATTATGGAGAAAATAACTCAATATTTAATTCAAAGTACCGTTCATGGCAGTGAGGTGCGTGCATGGGAGGAAGATATCATGCTTCCTACTTATGAGATAGGAAAGGAAGAGAAGAATCCTATTTTTCTTGAAAAAAGGGTTTATCAGGGAAGTTCCGGATCAGTCTATCCTTATCCGGTGGTAGAGAAGATTTCAGATAAAAAAGCAGACAAGAGGTATCATGCATTGTTTATCGAGAATGAATACATCAAGGTGATGATACTTCCCGAGCTGGGTGGTCGTATACACATGGCTTATGATAAGGTGAAAAAACGTCATTTTGTTTATTACAACCAAGTAGTGAAACCGGCATTGGTGGGATTGACAGGACCTTGGATTTCTGGAGGCATCGAATTTAACTGGCCTCAGCATCACCGTCCTTCTACTTTTTTGCCTACTGATTTTTTGATAGAGGAAAATGCGGATGGCAGTAAGACAGTATGGTGCAATGAAGTGGAGAGAATGTTCCGCACCAAAGGTATGCAGGGATTTACGCTTTATCCGGGCAAAGCTTATATAGAAATAAAAGTGAAGATTTATAATCGTACGTCTTTCCCTCAGACTTTTTTGTGGTGGGCCAATCCTGCAGTAGTAGTCAATGACCATTATCATTCGGTATTTCCACCTGATGTGAATGCGGTGTTCGATCATGGCAAGCGCGATGTTTCTTCTTTTCCTATTGCTACAGGAGTTTATTATAAACAGGATTATTCTGCTGGGGTGGATATCTCTAAATATAAAAATATTCCGGTTCCTACATCATATATGGCTATCAAGTCTAAATATGATTTTGTAGGTGGTTATGAAGAAGATGCCCATGGCGGTCTGCTGCATGTGGCCGATCATCATGTTTCTCCGGGAAAGAAACAATGGACATGGGGGAATGGTGATTTCGGTAAGGCGTGGGATCGCAATCTGACCGATGAGGATGGACCTTACATTGAGCTGATGACCGGTATGTATACGGATAACCAACCGGACTTTACTTGGTTACAGCCCTATGAGGAAAAATCATGGGTACAGTATTTTATGCCTTATAGTGAAGTGGGTTATGTAAAGAATGCAACTAAAGATGCTTTGCTGAATTTGGAAATAAAGGAAGGTAAAGCCCGTTTGGTGCTTTATACTACGGGAGTGAATAGTGGAGTACGTATTATAGTAAAAGCTATTAAAGGCACTGTTTTATTGGATAAGACTACACAAATTTCGCCATCAGAACCGTTTATTACGACTTTTGCGGCAGAAGGACTAAAAGAAGAGGAGGTATGTGTAGAGGTTCGTGATAAGGAAGGACAAATTTTGCTTTCTTATCAAGCGGATAAGCCGGAAATCAAGCCGGTTCCTGATCCTGCTAAAGCTGCTAAAGATCCTCAAGATATTGCTTCTGTCGAACAACTGTTTTTGACCGGACTACATTTGGAACAATATCGCCATGCTACTTATAATCCGATGGATTATTATATGGAAGCATTAAGACGTGAACCGGGAGATGTACGTTGTAACAATGCGGTAGGGTTATTGTTGATGCGTAAAGGACAATTTGCAATGGCGGAGAGCTATTTCCGGAAAGCGGTGGAAACCTTGACTGAACGTAATCCGAATCCTTATGACGGTGAACCTTATTATAATTGGGGTTGGAGTTGTATGATGCAACAGAAATGGGATGAGGCTTATGATGCTTTCTTTAAGTCGGCATGGAATGCTGCTTGGCAGGATGCGGCTTATTATGCACTAGCACAACTTGACACTCGTAAAGGAAAGTATGAAAGTGCTTTGGACAAGATAGACCGTTCATTGATTCGTAATTGGCATAATCACAAAGCGCGTCAGTTGAAAATTTCCATTCTACGCAAATTGGGTCGTAAAGAGGAAGCTTTGGCGCTCGTAGCCGAATCATTGCAGATAGATCGTTTTAATATGGGATGCCGTTTTGAACATTATTTGTTGACCCGGGATGTGGAAGTGTTGGAGGAAATGAAAAAGTTGATGCGTGGCTGGGCTCACGGATATATAGAATATGCATTGGATTTTGCTGCTGCCGGACTGTACGAGGAAGCTCTTTCTTTGTTGGAATGCTACGTAACCGGAGTTACAGAAGTATATCCTGTCGTTTATTATACAATGGGGTATTTCCATACCTGTAAGGGAGATGAGAGTAAAGCATTGGAATATTATCAGCGAGCAGAAAAGGAAAATCATTCATATTGTTTCCCGAATCGTATAGAAGAAGTATTGATTCTTCAAGATGCCGTACGTTTGAATATTCATGGAGCAAAAGCGGCATATAGTTTAGGAAACTTTTGGTATGCTAACCGTCAGTATGATAATGCTATTGCTTGTTGGGAACATTCGGCTGCTATAGAGCCAACATTCCCTACCGTATGGCGTAATTTATCTTTAGCTTATTATAATAAGCGTAATGATAAACAAAGGGCTTTGGAAACTCTGGAAAAAGCTTATGCATTGGATGAGCACGATTCTCGTATATTAATGGAGTTGGACCAACTTTATAAACGTTTAGGCCGACCTCATACAGAACGTTTGGCTTTTTTGGAAGCACATCTGTCTGAAGTGGAACAGCGTGATGATCTGTCCATTGAGCGTATCACTTTGTATAATCAACTAGGGCGCTATACTGAAGCAAAAGAATTGATTGCCGCACGTAATTTCCATCCATGGGAAGGAGGAGAAGGAAAAATCACCGGACAATATGTATTGTGCCGTATAGAATTAGCAAAGATTGCTTTAAGTGAAAAACGTTATGCCGATGCTTTAGTCCTTTTGGATGAAACGAATGTTTATCCATTTAATTTGGGTGAGGGAAAATTGGCAAATGCTGAAGAGAATGATATCTGGTATTATAAAGGTGAGGCGCTTCGTGGATTGGGAAATGAGCAACAAGCTATAGATTGCTTCATCAAAGCAACCATTGGCTCGTCAGAACCACAACAGGCTTTCTTTTACAATGACCAACAGCCCGACAAGATTTTCTATCAAGGTTTGGCATGGCGTGCATTGGGCAGGGAAGACAAGGCGTGCGGTTGCTTTAACAAATTGATAAAGCATGGTGAAAAGCATTTATTTGACCACTGCCGGATTGATTATTTTGCTGTTTCTCTGCCTGATTTGGCTATTTGGGAAGATGACTTGGATAAACGTAACCGCATTCATTGCAATTATGTGATGGGACTGGGTTGTTTAGGATTGCGTGAAATGGGAAAAGCCATTGATTTTTTGGATAAGGTGCGAGAATTGGATATTAATCATCAAGGTGGACAAATCCATCGTAACTTGTGTGCCGTATGAAAAAAAAGAATATTTTCCTTTTGTTGGTAACATGGTGTCTGTGCGTTTTTGCACAGGCACAAACACCGTCAGCTTATGAATTATCATCCCCAAACGGGCAATTGGCACTTACTATAGAGAATGGAAGGGTATTACAATATTCTTTAAGTTTGGAAGGTAAGCCTGTCATTCATCCCTCTGCTATTTGTATGACGATGGAAAATGGAAATATATGGGGAAAGAATGGTGAAGTGGTAGGAACTTCTACAAGGAGTACTTCCGAGAAGGTTTATCCGGTAGCTGGTAACTATCGTGAATTAACAGACCATTATAATGAACTTTCTTTGAAATTCAAGGATGGTTATTCAGTTATATTCCGGATGTATAATGAAGGAATGGCATATCGTTTTTGTGGAAATCTTCCGGAGCAGGATTCTTTGATTGTAGCTGATGAAGAAGCTTCTTTTAATCTGGGCGATGATCCGGCAGTTATTTTACCCGAAACAACTGATTTTACAGCTTGGGAGTTGAGCAATGTGCTTTACGAGGGCATTTCTAAAATAGAAGAACATAAATATGGTATTACACCAACTTTATTTACAAACAAGATGCAGAATGTGCGTGTTGTGGTGGCTGAATCAGATTTGAATAACTATCCGGGTATGTATCTTCGTAAGGAAGATGGCAAGATGAAAGGTTATTGGGCGGCCTATCCTAAAAAAATAGAGATGGGCAGTTGGGGAAATTTTATTACGGTAGTTAAAGAGAGGGAGAATTATTTAGCACGTACTGCTGGTAATCATGCTTTCCCTTGGCGTATAGCTATTGTAGCCAAGGATGATAAGGAACTACTGACTAATGAAATGATTTACTTACTGGCCAAGCCCCAACAAATAAAGGATACGGATTGGATTCGTCCTGGTAAAGCAACTTGGGAATGGTGGCATTGTGCTATTTTGGAAAAAGCTCCTTTCCCTTCCGGTCATCAAAACCTTTCGACGCAGATGTACAAGTATTATATTGATTTCGCTTCCGAAAACAAGATACCTTATCTGCTGATCGATGCCGGTTGGAGCAATGTTTTTAATCATGCTGATTTGAATAAGAATATTGATATAAAAGAGGTGATACGCTATGGAAAAGAAAAAAAAGTAGGTGTATGGCTTTGGACTGTTGCTGCTACTTTATTCCAACATCCGCATTGTTATTTGGATTCTATCAGTAAATGGGGTGCTGTTGGGGTAAAAATAGATTTTTTTGATCGTGATGATGCCCAAATAATCCCTCAATATGAAAATCTGGCAAAGGCTTGTGCTGAGCGGCATCTTATGGTGGATTTTCATGGATGCAGCAAGCCTACCGGACTTCATCGGGCATATCCTAATATCCTTTCTTATGAAGCCATGCGATGTGCGGAATGTTTTAAGTGGGATACCACTTCTAATCCGGATTATCAGCTTCAATGTATCTTTGCCCGTATGCTGGGAGGTGGAATTGATTATACTCCGGGTTCGATGCGTAACAGCACATTGGAGAAATTTAAGCCGATCGATCCGGGGTTGCCTAGTTCATTGGGGACTCGTTCACATGAATTGGCCTTGTTTGTTGTACTTTCCGCACCATTTGCCAGTTTATGTGATTCTCCGGATGAGTATCGTAAGTATCCTGATATTTTAAAGTATTTAGCGGAAGTACCGACTTCATGGGATCAGACGATTCCCTTAGCTGCCCGTGTGGGCGAATATGCCGTGTTGGCCAAGCAGAAAGGAAATACTTGGTATATAGGCGGATTGAATGCTTGGGGAGAGAGAACAATTCAGGTGGATTGCTCTTTCCTGCCTCAGGATAAGAAATATACCATTGAAATTTTTCAGGATAAAAAAAGAAGTAACAAGAATGCTAATTTATACGAACATAAAATAATGGATATAGATAATAAGAATATTATTGAAATGTTTATGGCTTCTGGTGGGGGATTTGTAATAGTCATTCGTGAAAAGAAATAGAGGGGCAACCCTCTATTTCTTTTATATTGGCATTATTTATCCTTTTTTTCTTTTATCTTTGACTCAAATTTTGAACAAGCTATGAAAAAGACTTTGCTCATTTTATGTTGTTTGTATGTTGTATTTACATTACAGGCAGTTGATAGGGGATTGTCCAATTTTTATTTTTCTCATATAACGGGTGAGAATGGACTATCACAAAGTAATGTGAAGGCTATCATTCAGGATAGTTACGGGTTTATGTGGTTTGGTACAAAAAATGGTTTGAACCGTTTTGATGGAACTTCTATTGTACAGATGAACTGTGATGACTATGTAGCCGGTACGGGAAACCATAATATTTCTGCTTTGTTTGAAGATAAGGAACGTCAGTTATGGGTAGGAACGGATAGAGGAGTCTATCGTTATAATCCTGCCTTGGATATATTCACGGCAATGAATATGGAAACAGAAGAAGGGGTGAATATGAATAATTGGGTATCTAATATTGTGGCGGATTCTATTGGGAATATTTGGATTGTAATTCCTGATCAGGGAGTTTTTCGCTATAAGGATGAGAAGCTTTATTTTTATGAAGTAACCAACAAAGAGCATTTTAAAACAGAAGCTCCGGATTGTATTTTGGTACGCCCTGATGGTGATGTTTGGGTTGGTACATGGGGAGTCGGACTTTTTCGATATGATAGAAATACGGATAAATTTGAACAATATTGTGTTGATAAAACCGGGCGTTCGTTAAAGGGAAAGAATATTAATTTTATTTGTAATTATGGTGATTGGATTGCAATGGCTATTCATGAAGGGGAACTAATGAAATATAATCCCGGTACGAATCAGCTGGTAAAAATAGATATACCGGAGGCTAACCATACATTTGTACGTAATGTAGCCTGTTTTGACAATGAACTATGGGTGGGAACTCACGAAGGTTTGTTTGTTGTAAATGAGAGGAAGAATAAAATAGTTCATTTGAAGCAAGATCTGATGCGTCCGTTCAGTTTGTCAGATAAGATTATTTATACTATTTACCGAGATCGGGAAGGGGGAATTTGGCTGGGAACCATGTTTGGCGGGGTGGATTATCTGCCTCATCATGATTTATTGTTTGATAAATATGTACCTGGGAGTGATGGGAACTCATTAACAACGAAACGGGTAAGAGAGATAGCTTCTGATAATAAGGGTAACATATGGATTGGCACTGAAGATGATGGGGTGAACATGTTAAATATTGCTTCCGGAAAGGTAAGGCGGTTGAGATTGAACGATTATGATAAAGGGAACTATATGGTTACTTTGGGAATGTTTGTCAAAGGAAGCCAATTGTTCTGTGGCTTGTTTAAGCAAGGATTGGATGTGATTCAATTACCCGAGAATAAAGTTTGTCATTATACTCCTGAGGAGTTAAATATAGGAGAAGGAAGTGTTTATACTTTTTTTATAGATAATGAAGGATATAAGTGGATTGGTACAGGCTGGGGACTTTATAAAGCTGCTCCTACAAGTTTTCATTTTGACAAAGTGGAAGAAGTGGGATTTGATTGGATTTTTGATGTATTTCAAGATAAAGATGGAATGATGTGGTTCGCCTCCATGGGAAGTGGGTTATGGAAGTATGATCCCCATAAGAATCTTTTTAAAAAGTATACTCATGAGGAAGGTAAGGAAAATACATTGAGCTCTAATTCTGTGAGTTCTGTCATGCAGGATTGTAAAGGCCGTATTTGGATTTCTACGGATCGTGGTGGTATTTGTTGTTATAATTCTCAAACGGATGATTTTACTACTTTTTCTATCAAAGACGGTTTACCAGATGATGTGGCTTATAAGATCTTGGAAGATGAACAATCAAATTTATGGTTTGGAACAAATCGTGGACTGGTTAGATTTAATCCGGAATCAAAAGATATACGGGTGTATACCACTAAAGATGGTCTATTAGGGAATCAGTTTAATTATAAGTCAGCTTTGAAGGGTGAGGACGGTAAGTTTTATTTTGGTGGTATAGACGGATTGATTGCATTTGATCCTAACTCTTCAGAGAAAATAAATTTCTTACCACCTGTTTATATTTCAAAGTTCAGCATTTATAATCAGGAAATAACAGTTCACACTCCTAATTCTCCTTTGAAAAAGTGTATAGAACATACAGATGAAATTATATTACCTTATGATCAGGCAAATATTAGTTTCGATGTTGCTTTATTAAGTTATTCTACTACGGAGTCCAATCAGTATTATTATAAATTAGTTCCGTTGGACAAAGACTGGATACGGGCAGCGAGTAATCAGAATATTTCTTACGCTAAACTGCCTCCGGGAGATTATATCTTGCAAGTGCGGGCTACCAATAGTGCCAAAGAAGGCCCTTATGCTACCCGGTCTTTATCCATTGTTATTCTGCCTCCTTGGTGGCAGTCCGTCTGGGCTTATTTTCTGTATATTATATGGGGAATCTGTGTCGTACTTTGCTGGTTCTTTTGGTATAGAAGACGCAAAGAGAAACAGATGGAAGAAAAGCAGAAGTTATTTGAAATTGAGAAGGAGAAAGAACTCTATGAATCAAAAGTCAGTTTCTTTACTGAAATAGCTCATGAGGTGCGCACGCCCTTGACATTGATAAATGGTCCGTTGGAAGCAATTGAGGAAATGGATATCAAGGATCAGAAATTGAATAAGAATTTGAAAGTAATCGGGCAGAATACCAAGAGATTATTAGATTTGACTGGACAGTTGCTTGATTTTCAGAAAATAGGGGCGAGCAAATTTGAACTGAAATTTGAAACGGTTGATGTAACGGCATTGCTGAATGAAACGATTGCTCGTTTTGAGCCTACTATTCTGCAAAAGCAGAAAGAGTTATTGCAGCATATTCCCCAAGAAAGAATTATGGCTGCCATAGATAAGGAGGCTATCACAAAAGTATTGAGTAATTTGTTGAATAATGCTTTGAAATATGCCCGTCATACCATTACGATAGATTTATTCCAAGATGAAGCTGATTTTACAGTTCGTATTGTCAGTGACGGAGAAAAGATACCTGAAGCGTCCAGCCAACAGATTTTTGAACCCTTTTATCAGATGGAGAAGAAGGATACAGTTCGGATGGGAGTAGGCATAGGATTACCTTTAGCTCGTTCGCTAGCCACTTTACATAAAGGCAGGCTTTATTTGGATATAGAACAACCGGAGAATACATTTGTTTTGATCATTCCTTTGAATAAAGAGGAAGTAAGGCAGCAAATAGAGAAGGTAGTGGAGCAAAATATAGAAGTATTGGATGAGGAAACATCAACAGAAACAGACCAGATGAAAGGTTATACTTTATTGTTAGTAGAGGACAATGAAAGTATGAGATCTTTTATCTTTGAACGATTGGAAGTTTTGTTTACGGTGGAAACTGCTGTGAATGGACAGGAAGCGTTGGATGTTTTACGTAGTAATCACATAGATTTGGTAATCAGTGATATAATGATGCCGGTGATGAATGGCTATGAATTATGTAAGGAAATAAAGGGGGATATTGATTTGTGTCATATTCCGGTTATTTTCCTTACCGCCAAGAATGATTTGGAGAGTAAAATTAACGGATTGAAGATAGGAGCGGAAGCTTATGTGGAGAAACCTTTTTCTTTCAATTATTTGAAGAGTCAGATTTTGTCTTTACTCAGCAATCGTAGAAAAGAACGTGAGGCATTCTCTAAACGTCCTTTTTTTCCTGTGCATAATATGCAGATGAACAAGGCGGATGAAGAATTTATGAATAAAGTAATTAATGTAATTCAAGAGAATATTTCAGATGAAAATTTCAATGTGGAACGTATGGCTGATATCTTATGTATGAGCCGTTCCAGCTTATTGAGGAAAATAAAGATTCTGTTTAATCTTTCACCCATAGATTTCATTCGGTTGATCCGTTTGAAAAAAGCGGCCGAATTGATTCAGGAAGGTAAATACCGTATTGGGGATATCTGTTATATGGTAGGAATAAACTCTTCATCTTATTTCAGTAAATTATTCCTGAAACAATTCGGAATGACTCCGAAAGAGTTTGAGAAACAGTATCAAACATCCAAGGAAAAAGCTAAAATAGATTTGACGGAGAATCTCTGATTGAAAGAAATGCAGCAAAAAATGACACATTTGCGGATTCTTCGGACGCAGATGAGTCATTGCTGCAAAAATCCTATTTATTGCTGCGTTTGTATATTAACAGGTTGTCAAGATATGCCTACTTTTGACCATGCTTGAAAGGAAAAGAATTCCGAACAGTAAAGCAAACCTTAAGTAGATTTATCTCTTTGACAAACTAATAATATTATGAAGAATAATTGGTTAACTTTAAAATCATTGTTTCTCTGTGTTTCTGCATTGAGTGTTTCCGGTCTTATTTTGTCCGGGTGTACTGAAAATGCAAATCTAAATGTCGGTGAATGGTCTTTGGAGTACGATGCTCACGCTAATGGTATTGATATCAGCAAAGGCTCTAAGCTTATTTATGATAATGTATATGCAGCTTATAAATTGGCCGACAGTGTTGTTTCGACTCGTGATTATGCAAAGCATCATGTTTCTACAAAAAAAATCAATGATCATTTTGGAGAAGGGTATCATTATGAGGTGACTTATACTGGGAATAATTTGCCTGTACTGGTTCAATCTTTTTATGTATATCCGACAAAGGATTATGTGTTGACAGATTTTACTTTGGAAAGTACGTCTGAAATGGCTTCGAATTATATGGCGCCGGTCAATGTGGACCGAATGCCTGAAGTCCTGAACCAGGGTGAAAATAATCGTGCGCTTTTCATTCCTTTCGATAATGACTGTTGGATCAGATACCAATCTCATCCGCTCACATTTACAGAATTGACTAGTTATGAAGTTACTGCCATATTTAATAATGATGATCGTGAAGCTATGGTGATAGGTTCTGTGGAACACGATTCTTGGAAAACAGGTATAACAATAGGTAAAGGTAATATATATAATGTAGGTTCATTGGTATGTTATGGGGGTGTTGCTGATAAGACAACGCGTGATTCGAAACCTCACGGTGCATTGAAAGGTACGACAATCAAGTCGCCTAAGATTTTAGTAGGATTTTTTGAAGACTGGCGTGAAGGCATGGAAGAATACGCTCAGGCTAATGCTGTGATTGCTCCGCCCAAAGCTTGGGATAAAGCTGTTCCTTTTGGCTGGAACAGCTGGGGAGCGTTGCAATTTAATCTGACCTATCCGAAAGCATTGGAAGTTTCTGATTTTTATAAAGAGAATTTGCAGTCCCATCATTTTGTGAATTCGGATAATCTGGTTTATACAGGTTTGGATTCTGGTTGGAATAGTTTTTCAGAAGAGGAGTTGAAAGCTTTTGTGGATAGATGTAAGGCAAACGGTCAGATAGCCGGCGTTTATTGGACTCCGTTTACTGATTGGGCTAAAAATCCTGAACGTGAAATAAAAGAAATTCCGGGGTATAAATATAAAGATGTGTATCTCTATGCAAATGGAAAACCGCAGGAATTAGACGGAGCGTATGCTGTTGATCCTACCCATCCAGCTATTGAAGCTATGATGAAGCGTACATCGGAACTCTTTCATCGGGCAGGTTTTGAATATGTGAAAATGGATTTTATGACACATGGGGCGATGGAGGCTGACAAATGGTATAATCCGGAAATACAAACAGGTATTCAGGGATATAACTATGGAATGCAATTGCTTGACAAATATTTTGGCGATATGTATATCAATCTTTCTATTTCTCCTGTTTTTCCTGCTCATTATGCTCAGTCTAGAAGAATTGCTTGTGATGCGTGGAATAAGATGAAGGATACTGAATATACCTTGAATGCACTTTCATACGGTTGGTGGCAGGATAAGGTTTATCAGTTTAATGATCCTGACCATATTGTATTGCGTGATGCTACAGATGGTGAGAACAGAGCGCGTGTTACTTCGGGGGTCATTACAGGAATTTTCATTGCTGGAGATGATTTCAGCAAAGGCGGTTCTAAAGAAGTGAAGGAGAAGGCGATGAAATATCTGACTAATGCTGAGATCAATGCTATAGCCAATGGGGAATCTTTCCATCCTGTAGATGGGAATGGTGAAAAGTCAGAAAATCAGTTTGTACGCATGGATAAGGATGGTAAGGCTTATTATGCTGTGTTCAACTATATGGATCAAGAGTTGAAGATGACTACAGCTTTAGAGCGTCTGGGGTTGGATTCGTCAAAGGAATATAGGCTGAAAGAATTATGGAGTGGCATTGAAAGTACTGCTAAAACCAATCTGGAAGTAACGGTTCCTGCATGTGATGTTGTAATTTTCAAAGTGGAAGAATAAACCAATATAAACTTTAAATCGTACTTAAATTTACAAATTATGAAAAGAATTAGGCTTATTAATTTAATCCTTATCATGTTTTGTTGCTGCAATATGCTAGCACAGAACATAACGGTTACAGGACAGGTGGTGGATGTTACATCCGAACCTATCATTGGTGCAAGTGTAGTGGTAAAAGGTACAGCCAATGGGACTATTACCAATTTTGATGGTAAATTTACATTATCAGTTCAGAAAGGGGAAACATTGCATATTTCTTATATAGGATATGTTGCACAAGATGTTAAAATAATGGGTAACCAACCAGTCAAAGTTGTGATGTCGGAGGATACTGAAACATTAGATGAAGTGGTTGTTGTAGGCACTGCGATGAAGAAGAGTGATTTGACGGGAGCTGTTGCCAGTGTTAGTTCTAAAGTATTGGAAGAAAAACCAGTAACAAATGTAAATCAAGCTCTTCAAGGTCGTGTCGCAGGTGTGTTCATTTCTCAACCTACGCGTCCTACGGATGATGCATCTATTAAAATTCGTGGTATTAATACAATTAATGGATCTACAGACCCTATTTATGTCGTAGATGGTATGGTTATGGATAATTCATTCTCTGGATTTAATGCAGTCAATTTGAATGATGTGGCTTCTATTGAGGTCTTGAAAGATGCATCAGCTACAGCTCTGTATGGTTCACGTGGTTCCAACGGTGTTGTTGTTATTACAACTAAGAAGGGTAAAAAAGGCGAAGGTAAAGTTTCTTATGATGGCTGGATTGGCTTTCAGACCTATGCTAATACTCCAAAAACTATGAATACTCGTCAATTATTTGAACTTAGAAAGGAGGCCTATACGAATGGTTATATGCAAACAAATCCTGATGGAGATGTCAATGCTTATATCAATGATGTGATAATGGGATCGAATACTGTTTTTGCTGATTATGAATTCGATGCCTACAACAATAATAAAAATTATGATTGGCAGGATGCTGTGAGCCGTACTGGAGTACAACACAATCATGTAGTAAGTCTTTCGAATGGCAATGATAAAGGTTCTTATTATATTAGTTTTGGTTATACAGACAATAAAGGTGTAATTGAGAAGTCTGAACAAGAAAAATACACAGGACGTATTAATGCGGATCAACAGATTAAATCCTGGCTGAAAGTAGGTACTAATACAACTTTTACACGTACCGAGAACACGTTGGTTGATGATGGAGTAATGAATCGTGCACGTTGTGCTAATCCGATGTTGGAAATTTCTGATGAGATTGAAACTTTAAATTGGCAAGGTATTTTTGACCAAAATAATTTTAATCCATTACGTTCTTTGAAAGTCGATAATGATTTGGTGTATAATCGCTTGTTGAGCTCTAATTATATTAATATCAATCTTATTGAAGGATTAAACTTGCGTTCTACTTTCTCTATTGATTATGCTCAAAAGCAGCAAAATAAATATACCCCGAATGATATTTATGAGTCGGAACGTTATGGAACACAAGGTGAAGCCAAAGATGATAGAGATACACGTACTGTATGGCAATGGGATAATTCATTGTCTTATGAAGCCTCTTTCGGTAAACATAAGTTGAATGCGATGGTTGGTACCAGTGCTACACGGACTATGTATAATTATATTAATGCTACGGCAACAGGGTTTGGCACTAATTTATTTGGATATCATAGTTTGGGATCTGGTTATAAAAAAGATCAGCGCGGCTTAAGTACAGCTTGGTCCGAGCAAACATTATTATCTTATATCGCTCGTGTTAACTATAACTATGCGGGTAAATATTTATTGACGGCGACAGCGCGTTACGACGGTTCTTCTAAATTTGCTAAAGGAAATCAGTGGGGTATTTTTCCGTCTGTGTCTGCAGCTTGGAATATTACAGAAGAAAAGTTCATGAAAAATCAGACGATTTTTGATCAGTTAAAGTTACGTGCTGGTTTTGGTATCGTTGGTAATCAGAATATTGATGATTTTGCCTATTTATCTTTATATAATGTCAGCTATACGGGTACTTCCGATACAGGTTATACGAATTCTTTTGTTTCCAATGGGCGACGTGGTACTCCAGATATTAGTTGGGAGAAACAAAAACAATGGAATTTAGGAGTAGATATGGCTTTCTTACAGAATAGAGTGCGTTTGTCTGTTGATGCTTTCTTGATAAAAAATAAGGATTTGTTAATGAGCCATTCGTTGCCTACGACTACTGGTTTCAGCAGTACTATTGAAAATATAGGTGCGATTGAAAACAAAGGTTTGGAATTTGCTTTGAATGCCAATTTGGTAAGAGCTAAAGATTTTGAATGGAATTTTGCAGCTACATTGTCTATGGATAAAAATAAGGTAACTCAATTATATGGTGATAATGATGTTGTATATAATGTAGATAGTGATCGTAATATTCAAAAAGAAGGTAATTTATTCCTTGGTGAGTCTCGTAACACAATTTATATTTGGAAAACAGGTGGAATCGCCCAAGAAATTGATATGGATCGTTTGAATAAAATAAATTGGAATGGATATAATGTGAATCCTGGTGATTTGTATCCGTTGGATTATGATAATAATGGACAGATAGATCAAAACGACCGTGTTGTAATTGGTTCCACTGATCCTAAGTTTTATGGCGGTTTTTCTACAGATTTTTCTTGGAAGGGATTGTCTTTAAATGCAGTATTCAGTTATTCTTATGGGGCTAAAAAATTGAGTCCTTGGTATGAAACTTTGATTGGAAGTACTGGATCTGGAGTCGCATCAACGGATTTGTTGGATCGTTGGACTCCTGAAAATACAGATGCTGAATTTCCACGTGTGTTGGCTGGCTTTGATTATAATCATTATGGTGCAAGTTCTATGGATTTTAGTGTACAGAAAGCTTCTTTCTTGCGTTTGTCTGCTCTGACATTGGCCTATACTTTCCCAACTAAAGTGATAAATGCTCTGAAACTGGCTAACTTGCGTGTTTATGCCACTGGTTCTAATCTTTTTTGCTTAACTAATTATAATGGTTATGATCCGGAAACTGGTGATTGGTATCCTCCTACACGTATGTATACTTTTGGTCTTAATTTGACTTTTTAATGGAAGGATAGAATAAATAGTCTAACTTTAAAAGAAAACACAACAATGAAAAAGATATATAGATATAGTGCGATATATGCTTTGGCTTTGACCTTTGCACTGAAAACCTCCTCTTGCTCGGATTTTTTGCAGGTAGAACCTACGGGATCTTTGACTGAAGAACAAGTATTTGAAAAAATAGATAATGTAGAACCTTTAGTTCTTGGATTGTATAAGAGTTATAGGGGCTGTAAAGAAGGACGTAATGGATTGATGCCTTATTTGGGGACAGATGAAACACAGCAGGGTAATTATCAATTGATTTCTTCAGGCGATCAAGCCGGTATGGATAAATATAATGGACAGTTGAATCCTACATCTACTCAGGTTAGTTCTATTTGGAACAACCGTTGGCCGGCTGTCGTTTCAGCTGCTAAAGCTATATATGCATTGGGTATGACCACTGAAGAACCGGAACGTGCTAAACAGTTGATGGGAGAGGCATGCTTTATTCGTGGTTTATTAATGTTTGAATTAAGTATGTATTGGGGTGAAATCCCTGTGATAGATATGAACCGTACTGATGAATTGGGCTTGGGACGTCAACCTTTAAAGACTGTATGGGAATATATTATTAATGATTTTATTACTGCTACCAATAATTTGCCTGAGTCTTATAATAGTGAACC
>ERZ773188.561-NODE-561-length-45844-cov-8.489899_pt1 | contig 45844 bp, 77 predicted proteins | sample MGYA00581011_ERZ773188 | MGnify/ENA primary metagenome ERZ773188 (study PRJEB29015, sample SAMEA2737798) | human gut metagenome | biome: human gut; feature: human-associated habitat; material: faeces | place: China | collected 2012 ...
TGTCGGGAGTCCCAAAAGATGTAGCAATGGGGCTCCCGATTCTTACGATTACCGGAACAAATGATCTTTGTGTGGAAAATTACAGAGGAATGACAGAATATACAGACCAGATAATAAGGCTTCAATCCAAAAGTGGTCAGATCAAAATCACTGGGAAAAAACTGGAAGTTATATATTATACAAATGACGAGATGAAGATTCACGGTCACATCAGAACAATTGAGTATCAACTATAGGAGGGGACCGTCGTGTTTGAACAGCTGATCTGGTACTTGAAAGGTTATGTCAGGATACGGGTAACCGGATATTCGCCGGAACGTTTTCTGAACGCCTGCCGTTATAAAAATATTTATATATGGGATCTGAAGCGGGTCTGCGGTTCATATGAGATGAATCTTACGATTGATGGTTTTCGCAGACTGAAAGAGATCGTAAGGAAGACCGGTACGAAGGTTTGCATCATACGCCGCAGTGGTCTTCCTTTTCTTTTACACAGATACCGTAAACGTCACATACTGCTGTCTGGTTTTCTTATCTGTGCCGGTCTGATCCTTTTTATGACACGTTTTATCTGGGGCATAGATATCAGTGGGAATCTCTCTTATACAGATGATACGCTGAAAAGATTCCTTTCGTCCGAAAACGTCAAAGGCGGTATGAAAAAATCAGATGTAAACTGTAGAAAGATCGTGCAGGATCTCAGAAAAAAGTACGACAGGATCATATGGGTTTCCGCTTCCGTGGATGGATGCCGTCTGGTCATCCGGATAAAGGAAAATGAAGACGATTTTACGGACAGTTCAAAAATCAGTTCAGACAATAACGAAGAAGGAAAAGATATTATTGCAGATACGGACTGCACAATTGTAGATATTATAACGCGTACCGGTACTCCTATGGTACAGCGGGGGACAAAAGTGAAAAAAGGAGCTATCCTTGTGTCTGGTCAGATTCCAATCTGTAATGATGAAAAAGAGATTACCGGTTACAGATTGAAAAATGCAGATGCAGACATAACAGGAGAAAAAGCCATTACATATCAGAAAGAGTTAACCAGACAATATATACGGAAAAAATATTACCGTTCAAGATTTTACTTTCTCCAGAAAAGAAATTACGGAATCCGTCTTGGCAGGCATTATTTCACGACTGAATCTAAAAACAATCAATATCCGGTCTTCGAAAAACATGTAGTTCAGAAAAAATATCCGATTGCCAATGTAATTCCGGTGACATTAGAAAAAAGCACGATAACGCCTTACCGCAAAATGTATAAGAAGTATACCAAAGCAGATGCCAGAATGATATTATCGGTAGATTTTCAGGATTACTGTAAAGAATTGGAGAAAAAAGGGGTAGAAATTATCCAGAATGATGTTAAAATATACACAGGGTCTGAGACGTATTATGCAAAGGGAACACTAAAGATCAGATGTTCCGTTGGCAGAAAGATGCCGTCTGTACCGATTCCGATAGAAAATTCTTCGGAAGAAGAAACAAAGAATGGAGATTAATGCATGGGATTAATGGAAACAGTCATCGATATACCTGCAGAACATGAAGCGAATGTGTTCGGGCAGTTCGATGTATATGCAAAGAAAATAGAACGGGCTCTTCATGTAACACTGATCGCGAGAGGTGAAAGTGTAAAGATCATGGGAGATGCTCTGAAGGTGGAAAAAGCAAAAAAAGTGCTGGATCAGCTTGTTGAACTTTCCAAAAGAGGCAACACGATTCAGGAACAGAATGTAGATTATACACTGGCACTTGTAATGGAAGACAGTGAAGAAAATGTTCTGGAGATCGATAAGGATATTATCTGCCATACATTACAGGGAAAGCCGATCAAACCCAAAACCCTTGGGCAGAAAAAATATGTAGATGCAATCCGCAAACAGATGATCGTCTTCGGACTTGGGCCTGCCGGTACCGGTAAGACATATCTTGCGATGGCAATGGCAATCACTGCATTTAAAAATAACGAAGTTGGAAGGATTATTCTGACACGTCCTGCAATCGAAGCAGGAGAAAAACTCGGATTCCTTCCGGGAGATCTTCAGAGTAAGATCGATCCGTACTTACGTCCACTTTATGATGCACTGTATCAGATCATGGGCGCAGAAAGTTTTATGAAGAATTCTGAAAAAGGTCTGATCGAAGTGGCACCGCTTGCTTATATGCGTGGGCGTACGCTTGATAATGCATTTATTATTCTGGATGAAGCTCAGAATACCACCCCGGCACAGATGAAGATGTTCCTTACACGAATCGGATTTGGCTCAAAAGTTGTCATTACAGGTGATGCAACACAGAAGGATCTGCCATCCGGTCAGGTATCGGGACTTGATGTGGCAACAAGAGTTGTAAAAGATATCGAAGATATCAGTATCTGCCACCTTACCAGCAAAGATGTTGTACGTCATCCGCTGGTACAAAGAATCGTAAAAGCATACGAAGATTATGAAAGCAAACACGAAAACCGTCGTGGAAATGATGCTAAATACAAAGGAAAAGATAAGAGGCGAAGATCATGACATTATATTTTGAAGAAGAAGGGGATGTGAAACTTCCACTTGAATGTGAAGCACTTGCAAAAAGAGTAGTAGAAGAAGCCCTGGATTATGTAGGCTGCCCTTATGAGGCAGAAGTAAACCTGCTCCTGACAGAAAATGCACAGATTCATGAGATGAATAAGGAATTCAGAGGAATCGACAGAGCAACTGATGTATTGTCTTTTCCTATGATCGATTATCCGGAACCCGGAACATTTGACTTCCTGGAAGAACAGGAAGATTGTTTCGATCCTGAAAGCGGAGAGCTGACGCTTGGTGATATTGTGATATCAAAAGAGAAAGTTCTTGCACAGGCAGAAGAGTACGGACACAGTCCGATGCGAGAATATGCTTTTCTTATTGCGCATTCTGTGTTACACTTAACAGGTTATGACCATATGGAAGATGAAGAACGCCAGGTGATGGAACAAAAACAACGAGAGATTATGGAACGCCTGGATATTCTGAGATAACAATTGATTTTACTAATTTATACAAAATGATGGAGTTAAAGATGTATGTCTGAACAACGTAAAAAAAATGAGAAGAATTTTCTCGTACAGGGATCGATTCTGGCGATAGCAGGAGTTATCACAAAGCTGATCGGAGCATTTTACCGCATTCCGCTGCTTAATATTATCGGAACGGAAGGAAACGGATACTATTCTGTAGCGTTCTCAATCTATTCCGTGGCTTTGATGTTGACTTCTTACAGCCTCCCTTTGGCAGTATCAAAACTGGTATCCGCAAGAATCGCCGTAGGAGAATACAAAAATGCGCATAAGATTTTTCGTGGAGCCATAACATTTGCATTGCTCGCCGGTGGTTTTGTAGCTCTGCTTGTATTCTTTGGAGCTGATTTTATTGCAACGACGATCATGCATCTGGATATGAGTGCATATGCGCTCCGTGTATTAGCACCGTGTATTCTGATCGTTGCATTACTCGGAGTTTTGAGAGGATTTTTTCAGGGAATCGGTTCCATGGTCCCGACTGCAATTTCACAGGTTATTGAACAGATCATAAATGCAGTTGTATCTATTGCGGGAGCCTATGTATTATTAAATGCAGGAAAAGCCGTAGGAAAAACGAGAGGTGACAAATCTTTCGGTCCGGCATTTGCCGCAGCCGGAGGAACACTTGGTACTGTTCTTGGAGCATTCAGTGCATTAGTATTTGTTGGTCTTGTATTTCTTGCATATAACAAAGTCTTCAAACGCAAAATGAGACGTGACCATTCGAAAAAACGCGAAAGCTATAAGACGGTATACAAAGTTCTGTTTGTAACGATCGCACCGGTTATTTTAAGTGCAACTGTATATAATATCAGTGACTTCGTAGATACGGCGCTTTTTAATAACGTAATGGCTGCACAGGGATTCAGTAAAAAAGAATATGCAAGTCTTTTGGGAATCTTTCAAGGACAGTACAGTACAATGATCAATGTACCGCTTTCTATTTCCAGTGCACTGGCGGCATCTCTGGTGCCAAGTCTGGTTGCAACAGTACAGACTGGTAGCAGAAAACAGGTACATAATAAGATCAATACGGTAAGCCGTTTTAATATGGTGATCGCAATTCCATGTGCGGTTGGTTTTATTACGCTGGCAAAACCAATCCTGAATATGTTATATTTTACTCAGGATAATACAACGGCTGCACTGATGCTTCAGATGGGAGCTCTTTCGGTTGTATTCTTCTGTCTGTCAACTGTTACCAACTCTGTATTACAGGGCCTTGATGACATGATGACTCCGGTAAAGAATGCCGCAATTTCCCTGGTGATCCATATTGTGACATTGTTCCTGATGCTGGTAGTATTGAAATGGAATATCTATGCCGTAGTATTAAGTAAGATTATTTTCTCCGGAGCAATCTGTGTATTGAACGCAAAAGCACTGCGTGACAGGATTGGATATGTGCAGGAAAAGAAGAAGACTTTTGTAATCCCTGCACTGGCTTCACTGATCATGGGTGTGATCGCTGTTTTGGTCCACCTGATTTTCGAATTGTTCGCAGGCCCATATATTGCGACGATCATCGCACTTCTTGCAGCAGTGGTAACTTATGGTGTGGCTATTGTTGTACTTGGAGGAATTACAGAAGAAGAATTACTTGGCATGCCAAAAGGAGCTACCCTTGTGACATTATGCCGTAGATTACATTTGATAAAAGGGGAATACAGGTAAGTTATGAGACCAGTAAAAAAGATTGCACTGTTACACGATATATGCGGTGTAGGAAAAGCAGCCATGATGAATATGACACCTATCTTAAGTATGATGGGAATTGAAGCGTGTCCCATCCCGACTGTGTTGTTATCGACACATACCGGAGGTTATGGAACACCTGCCATATATCATGTACCCGGAGAATATATACGTACGTGTGCGGATCACTATAAGAAAGAAAACATTACATTTGACGCGATTTTTGTAGGATACCTTGGTAATGTTGACGTGATTGATTCTGTTATTTATTTTATCAGTCAATTTCCGGATACTAAAGTAATCCTTGACCCAATCATGGGTGATCACAGGAAATATTATTCTAATTTTGATGAATCTTACGGTACATCGATGAGAAGGCTTTTGCCTTATTCGGATGTAATTCTGCCAAATCTGACAGAAATGTATCTGCTCGCCGGAAAAGAGTATCAGATCACAGGGAATCACCGAAATGTCCTGCATCTGTGCGAAGAACTGCGCAAAATGGGTGCCAAAGATATGATCATCACCAGTGTTCCGAAAGATGATTGCAAAAAAGGTATCGTATTATATGAAGACGATGCATTTCTCTATATCGGGAACGGTGAAGTATTAAAAGAATTTCACGGAGCCGGTGACGCATTTGACGGAATGTTTCTTGCCAGACTCCTGCAGGGTAACACACTTCTGGAAAGTGTCCAGGCTTCTCATGCATTCGTATGTGCATGTATCAGAGAAAGTGAAAAGTATGATTATCCGGAGCGGGAGGGGCTTCTTATCGAAAAAACATTGAGAAAAATCGTATAAATACAATGTTATAAGCTAATACTGTACTCAAAAAGGAGTAATCACTATGAAAAATAAGTATGGTATTGGCTTTTTACTGTTTCTGATCCTTGTAGTATTTGGAATTACCTGTGCTTATCAGCTGAGTTTGAATAAAGGAAAGCGTGAAATCCAGGCCGAAATAAATGCGAAGGAACAGAAAGAAATGAACAACACTTCTGTGGCAGCAGACGGACAGGCTCTTAAAGACGACTGTTATTATCTGAAGGAATTAAATGGATATGTGGTTGTATATCTTAGTGATAAAAAGACGGTATATGAATATACAGATATTTCACTGGAGGACCTTCCGGAAAATCTTCAAAAAGAAATTCAGAATGGAAAATATATAGAAACATCAGAAAGCTTATATGGTTTTCTGGAAAATTATTCCAGTTAAACCTGAAACTTACAGAAAGGACAAAAGATAATGGATGATAAAAAAGTAGCAAGAATCAATGAATTATATCACAAATCAAAATCAGAAGGTCTGACACCGGAAGAACTAAAAGAACAGCAGATCTTGAGAAAAGAATATATAGATTCTTTTAAAAGGAACCTGCGTGGGCAGTTGAACAACATTTCTATAAAGGAAAAAGACGGAAGTATTACGAATTTAGGTGAGAAATTTGGAAACAAAAAAGGAAATTAGACATAAGATCATCCGTCTCAGAAAAGAGATGGATCCACTTGTGTGGCAACAGGCAACCAACGACATTACCGAAAGAGTTATCAATCATCCGCGATTTTTAGAAGAGACCGATATATACTGTTATGCAAATTATAACGGAGAAGTGGGAACCTCTTCCATCATGGAGGAGGCCTGGAAGCTCGGAAAAAGTGTGTGGTTTCCGAGAATTGAGGGAAGCGAAATGAATTTTTACCTGGTAGAAAGTAAAGATGACTTACAGCCGGGCGCATACGGGATTCTGGAACCAACCGGCGATCATATAGCAGACGGAGAAGACGGACTTTTGATCATGCCTGGAGTCGCTTTTGATGAAGAATGCCACAGGATTGGATATGGCGGCGGCTTTTATGACAAATATCTGGAAAAACATCCGAATCTGCATGCGGTTGCAATTGCATTCGAATTGCAGATGTACAGAGAACTTCCTTTTGAGGAACATGATATAAAGCCAGAGAAAGTTGTGACAGAAAAGCAGAGTTATCCGCTTGATACAGAAGAGAAAAGTCTTATATAACAAAAAGGAGTGAACAAAAGATGGCAAACGGGTTACCGAAAGATCCTATGCTGTTACTTAGTGTAGTCAATACAAAACTCAGAGATTATTATCACAATCTGGATGCTTTATGTGATGATATGAATGTAGAAAAAGAAGAAATTGTGAATACTTTAAAAACCATTGATTATGAATATGACGAAAACAGACATCAGTTTGTCTAAATCCATGATTACTAATTGATTCTAAAATAATACAAAGGAGCAAAAAGAATGCTTAATAATGTTAATTACGATATAGATATTACAAAAGAGCCGCCGGCGGATGATACTGCCCGTCAGTATTATTTCATCGAAAAGGCAAAGGCATATGTACAGCGTGAATCCGAAGAACTTGGTCGTCCGCTGACGTTCTGTGTTACAACCTTTGGTTGTCAGATGAACCCGGTAATAGAGAATTATTAAGCATTTATATTGAACACACTTAAAGCCCCGAAAGCATTGATTTTCCGGGGCTTTTTTGCTATCTGTATAATAATGTGTGAGTTAATCCATTCTTGAAAACAATCTCTGTAATATGCCTGTCCATAACTGTGATATGGTCAATAATGGAGTTCATAAGTGTTTTCATTGCTTCTTCATCCATCATTGCGAGTTCTGAATACTCTATATTCCCACCACTGTTAATTTTGTGCGAGATAAGGAATTGAGATGCGGACTTAATGAATGCTGCCTGATCAACATTTTCTGAGATAGAAGATGAGTCTAGGCTCTTAATGCTATTTTCCAATTTCACCTTATCAACCTCTAATTTTGTTTTCATTTCAAGAAATTCTTTTTCGTCCATTGCATCATCATCGAAGAGGTATGCCTTTTTCAATCGCTCCAAAGCACGATCTGTTTTTTGGAGTTTTTCTTGCAGCTCTTTTTTCTTTTCCACTGTATCAGTATTTTTGCCATCTTTACTAACTGGTTTACCAGATAAAGTTTCTGTACCGGAACGACCATATAGCAAATCAATTGTATCCTGTAAGCTTGATTCAGATATTCCGGCCACGTCTGTGAAATCAATATGAGAGAGTATAACTCTTTCCAATGATTCAGTATCTTTGATGAATCTTCTACTTTTAGATGCATCAATAATAGCTGCTATATAATTTATCATGAACGGACCAATCTTTACATCGCTGACATTCAAGTTATCGCAATGTTTTTTCTGGTACTTTCCGGTACAAGCATAAGAGGATGGTCTGAATCCATTTCCTCTACGCCTATCTTTGGCAGTAACTTGATAGTTTGATCCACACTTACCACACACGATCAGTCCGGCAAATACATTACAGTTCTTTCTAATCGGATGCATGGCAGATGTATTCTTTCGTGTATGATTTGCATCCATGCGTCTATTTACTTCATTCCATATTTCCTGGTCTATCAATGGCGGAAATACGCCCTCCATATAGATAACTTCTTCATCAGCTTTTCTTTTTCCCCTGGCACTTTCCCTATAGTTGTAGCGATAGGCACCTTTATTGATCGGATTCCGCAGAAAATCAGCAACAGTCTTAGATGTCCATTCACCACCACGCTTAGTAGGAATATTATGGGAGTTGTTATAGTCCCGGATGGTTACAGAAGAACCACCGTCCAGATACATCTGGTACATGGCTTTAGCATAAGGTGCTTCTTTCTTGGAATGTACAGGACATTTGTTTTCTGCATCCCAGTCCCATCCGTAGGGAACCCTTGCGCCATTCCATTGCCCGCTCTGTGCCCTACCTATCATTACGTCTGTGACACGCTCAGATGTCAATTTGCGCTCTAATTCGGCGAACACAAGTATAATCTTAAGGATAGCTTCTCCGATGGCACTAGAGGTGTCAAATTGCTCGTTCAGAGATATGAACGTAACATTGTTGTATTTGAAATCATCATACATGAGAGAGAAGTCCACAAGGTTTCTGGTGATACGATCAATTTTGTAAACAACAACATGAGACACTTTCCCCGCTTTTACTTTCTCCATCATTCGCTCAAATGCCGGTCGTTTCGTGTTCTTACCAGATTTACCTGCATCCTCAAATACCTCAATTCGCTTTTTATCAACGTGCAGCACGTGCTCGCAATATGCTTTCAGTTCTTTCTTCTGGAATGGAAGAGAGTCCTTGTCTACTTGATAACCGGTAGATACACGGACGTATAATGCTACTATTTTTTCTTTTTGATTTGTCATTTTATTCATCCTCCTTAAAATTAAGTATAAAAATAACAGCCAGCAAGGAACAAACGTTCCGCTTGCGTAACTGTATGAGGGATGATATACTTTCATTGAAACATCTTGACATTATCCCCCATAAGGTAATGTCAGAATCCCGGTGCCGTGATACACACCGGGATTTTTTATTTATTGTAAATTTATTTCTTGCTGTTGAGCGATTAACGGAGTAACATTGTCGTTATCAATATCTACATCATCAGAATTATCAGCGCGGAATTTAACTGGTGATGTGTCATCTTGTAATTCAAATGGAATTCCAACATTTATAGTTGCGCCAGAAAGAACTTCTTTGTAGTAATTGTTATATGATTCATCATCATCTATAGCAGACGCCCAGTCTGTCTTTTCAAGTTGAATCCCGTTTTGATATGCAACAAATGAATAATGGTCTAAAAATGTGCAGTCTCGATCATTGATATTCGTAAAATCAAAATACACTAATAATATTTTCTTTCCAGAAGAATCTGTATCGTCTACAACCTTACTTCCGGTATATTTAAAGCTTGTTGTATTAGAAGTTATATCAATTTTTTCTACTTTATCATATCCATCTTCGATATTATCATTTCCATGTTTTTTAACCCACTCTTCCTGTGACAAATTTTCATCATCGGAAGATGCATCTTTCTTAGCATTGGAAACGTCTTTTTTGCCTGATTTCTTTTTTGAACTGGATTGCGCTGTTTGCTTGGTGCTGGATTCTTTCTTTTGAGAAGTATTTCCACACGCAACGGTTGAAATGGATAATATGCACGCTAACAGTGCTACAATAAATTTCTTTTTCATAATTTCCTCCTCAATTTTTTACAATAAAATCACCATTTAGATAGTTCTTTATATTGCTCATAGTTATCTTGCTCATCTTGCTCACGCAATTCTGCATTTCTTTTCAAAGCATTACGTTCAATTTCTTCCCACTTTTTTCTTTCGCTAATTTTCTTTTCACGCAAAATTTGTTTTTGCTCAGCCATTTGCTTGGCTCTTTTCTTTGTTTCCTCTTGTTCAATTAATCGTCTTTTCTTCTCTTTATTCAAGCGGTTAACATCGGATATAAAATCGCATATTTTGTAAATAATGAAAATAATTATGGCAGGAGGAAATGCTAGAACTACAAGTCCCATAATTATAAATGATGTAATCATAGATAAAACCTCTTGTACGTTATATAGCTTTTGCAATTCGCAGTTTGTTTAAATCTGGAAATAATTCACATGCTATTTCAAGATAGTCGTTCATATGATTTCTCATTTCTATTTTCTGAACATCTTCTTCATCAAAATCATTTCCGAGAATATGTCTCATTTCATGCAAGAATACTTCATGCTGTTTTTCGTAGTTCAATGATGCATCTATGAATATTGTATAAGAATCATCAGCGTTGTGTTTGACGCATCCTGGAATGCCATATGACTTATCTAGCATTACCACGTTTATATAATATCCTTTGTAGTACAATCATTCCTCACCTTCCTCAATTTTACGCAATTCAGCGAGTTTCTTTGCAAATTCCACAAGCCTCCCTTTATCAACTGTGTTGTATACGTCAAAGAGAATCTTGTCATTGTTGTAGATTTCCTGTGCTGTACGAGCTGTCTCTTCATCAATGTAGTAACCTTTGTTAGTTATCTCCGCTTTTGCATCATCTCCGTTCATTAGATAATCTATTGCAATACCAAAGTAATTAGCAATGATTTCTGCTAAATCCATTCCACACTTTGAATTCTTTTTCTTCCATGTACTGATTGTTGATTGAGATACGCCAGTTTCTTTGCAAAACTTATAAGCACTTATCCCACGGGATTGTAGTAATTGCTCAAAAATTTCATACATTTTTTGTCCACCTTTCACTAAAACTAAATACTTTGTCAAAAACGTAGTAATACTTATTGACAACCGAAGTACAAAGTGCTATAGTATGGACATACTTGAATGAACCGAAGTAAACGACCAAGTAAAATTCGATTCTATGAAGTACTTCGCTTGTGGTATAAGTATGATTCGTTTGATTAAACTATATCACTAAACCGAAGTAAACACAAGTATAAATAACAATAAAAAGGGAGGGATATTTTTGGCTAAAATGTACACCTGTGATGAAGTAGCAGAGCGATACAAGGTAAAGGTAATCACAGTATGGGATTGGATTCGTCAGCGTAAATTGAATGCAATTAAGCTCGGAAGAGAGTACAGAATATCAGAGGACGACCTTATTCAATTTGAGAATGAACGAAAAACAATTCCGGCAAATGACAAAAGTTAGAAAGGAGAAAGATGAATAACCTAGTAAAAATTGGAAACAGTGATTTATCCATCAAAGAGTTTAACGGTCAGAGAGTTGTTACATTCAAGGATGTAGACAGCGTGCATGAAAGACCGGACGGAACGGCAAGGAAGAGATTCAATGACAACAGAAGTAGGTTTATTGAGGGTGAAGATTTCTATAAAATTTGCCCGTCCGAAATTCGGACGCACAAAATCATGGAGATTTCGGAGATGGCAAGAGAGGATGTAACGCTTCTTACTGAATCAGGTTATCTGATGCTAGTAAAATCATTCACTGATGATTTAGCTTGGGAAGTTCAGCGTGAACTTGTAAAAACCTACTTTAATAAGAAAAAGCCAATGAGTCCAGTAGAAATGATGCGTATTCAGTTAGGCATGATTAATGACCATGAGGGCAGAATCACAGACCTGGAACAGCATATGACGCTGGATTATGGACAGCAGATGTCGCTCGGAGATGTAGTGAACAGAGTTGTAGTTGATGTCCTTGGAGGTAAAGACAGCAATGCTTATCACGAAATCGGCAGAAAGGTCTTTGCTGAGTGCAACAGGGACTTGAAGCATTACTTTAATGTAAATGCCCGCAATAACGTACCGAAGAAGAAATTCGATGAAGCTGTTGACTACGTGAAGAACTGGCAACCATGTACGAATACAAGAATCATGATTCAGGACTGCAATGCACAGTTGAGGATGTAGGAGGTAAACTTCATGGATGAAAAACAGAAAATGATAGAAGCTGAGTTGAAAGCAATTGGAATCAATACCATTGATGAACTTAACGAAGCTATTAAAAAAGAAAAACTGGATGTCACATTAATGGTTGCGCCTCTTCCGAGTAAAAAGGTAGCAACATGTTAGGAGATCATATGAAAGAAATCTTCAAAAAAATCCTGTTTTGGGTGACGATCGCAATACTATTCGAGATAGTATGGATCGCAATTCTGCTGGTCTACTGCCGAATGGGCGGACCACTAGATATTGTATGGAAATAAAAATCGCACCCATAGAGAGTGGCATCTCTCATACAGGTGCAAATGTAAAAATAAATGACAATTAAATAATAGCATAGGAGGCGTCATGAAACAACCTAAAAAGTTAACATTGAGCCAGAAAAAGCTTCTGGTGAATCTCGGGTTGTCCCCGAAAGAATGGATGAACCTGTTCGAAGATGATTTGTACTTACATATCGTCAAAAAGGATAGTTCAGATAGAAAAATTATAGATAAGGAAGAAAGGGTGATAGTTGGTGAAGCAGATTAAATTGCTGTCCATGCATATCCAAAATTTTAAGGGATGCAAGGACAGGGCCATTGAGTTTGGTGAAAAAACAAGGATCTCCGGGGCAAATGCCACCGGGAAGACAACGATCTTTGATGCATTTACATGGCTACTATTCGGAAAAGATTCTCTTGGAAGCTCTGATTTCAATATCAGACCGCTGGATACAGATGGAAAGATGATTGACAGTATTGATATTTCCGTAGAATCAAAGATTTCTGTTGACGGAGAAGAGTATGTTTTGAAAAAAATTCAGAAACAGGTGTGGAGAAAGAAACGTGGGACAAACGTTGCAGAATTCCAAGGCAATGTGAATGAATTTGAGATAAATGGTTATCCGAAATCACAGAAAGAATTCAAAGAGTTTATTTCTGGAATTGTTGACGAAGATGTATTCAGTCTTATCACAAATCCGGCAGCATTCAATTCATTGCCTTGGAAAAAGCAGAGAGAAATCTTGATGAAATTTGTCGGAACATTCTCTGATGTGGAGATTGCACAGACTTTCGGCGAAAGATACGTGAAGCTCATTCCAGAATTAAAATTTGCTGGCACTGATGATATTTTGAAAAAATACACGAAAGCAAAGAATACGCTCAATAAAGATATGGTCGAAATTCCGGCCAGAATTGATGAGATTTCCAAACAGCTTATTGTTGCCGATGTACCGGCTCTTGAGTTGGAGAAGCAGGCGAAAGAAGTGGCTCTACAGAAAGTAGAAGACGAACTTTCTGGCGGTAGTAGCAAGCTGGAAGAAATCAACGATAAAAGAGAAGAGGTAATGAATCTTAAGTTCAAACTTTCCGGTATTCAGAATGAGAAGAACCAGAAGCTGTTTGAAAAGTCAAAAACTCTTCGTGAGAATGTGGCAGATGAAGAACATGCGGTCCGCAATATCAAACGTGAGATAGCCAGTACTACTGAAGAAATTAATGCAGCACATAACGGATATGAGCGCAGCTTACAGGAAGTAAAGCGATTACAGGATGAATGGCGAAAAGAAAAAGCAAAAGTGTTTCCAGAATATGTCCCATTGGATCCGTTGCCGGAAAGCGCAACCGTGTGTCCTACTTGCGGACAGGCGTTGCCGGAAGATGTGAAACAGAAAAATATCTCTGAGTATGAGGAAAAAGTACAGCTTCATAAACAAAATTATGAGATTGAAAAGAAAAATTTTGAAGACGCAAAAAAACGGAATATTGAAATAATTAACGACTCTGGGAAGAAAGCTGCGGAAGAAAGAGACAAATATAAGGCAAGAGAAGAAGAACTGCGTAACAGCATGAAAGAACTTGATTTCAAACTGGAAGGAGCGCAGAAAGCATATGATTCTGTACAGGAAGAACTTGATCGTTATCCAAAGACAGCGGATATTTCTGAAAACACTGATTATAAGGCAACTGTCGAGAAAATCTCGGTACTTGAAAAAGAAATTGAATCTATGAGTTCTGATACATCTGGAAGAACAGAACTTGAAGCAAAAAAAGCGGTGCTGAAAGATGAAATTGCGGAGATTGCCGGAAAAATTCTGGCAGCAGACAATTCCAAAGTAAAGGAACGTATCGCAGAACTTGAGGCAGAGCAGAAAGAAGTCGGACAGAAAATCGCAGAACAGGAGCAGATGATTGACCTTGTGGAAGATTTCATCCGTGGAAAAATGAATAGGATTTCTGCAAAGGTTAATGAGATGTTCAAAATCGTTTCATTCAAGTTGTTCTCAGAACAGATTAATGGCGGTCTGAAAGAAACTTGCGAATGTACTGTAAACGGCGTACCGCTGTCAAGTTTGAATAACGGGCACAGGATTATTGCCGGACTGGATATTATTCAGTCGCTGTCAAACCTGTATGAGGTTAGCTGCCCGGTTTTTATTGACAACAGCGAAGCGGTAAATGAGGTTAATTTCCCAGATATGAACGCACAGACGATTCATCTGGCGGTAACTGATGACAAAGTATTGAAAGTAGAAAGTGAGGATAAATAAGATGTTAAAAGTTGATTTTGAAAGAACAGAAATTAAAGGATCGGAGCCACATATTCTTACAGAATTTACGATACTCGCAAGAAATTTACGTAAGCTTCTTGCAAAGGACCAAAGTACAGAGTATGCAGATGCAAGGATTGCAAGGGCGATTGAGTTGTCAAAAAAAACATCAGATGAGATTGATGAAGAAGTTTTGAAATCCATCAATGAGTTAGGAAAAATGTTAGCAAGAGCTTGTTCCGAAGAAAAAGTCAAAAAAGAGAGCGATGATAAAGAGCCGTCAACGGGCAATTCGGATTTTGATGATTTCCTGAAAGACCTCTTTTGCAGAGGTGCTGAGTAATGTACATAAAGGCGAAATATCTTAAGAACGATATCCCGGCCGGCAAAGCTTACACCTTTGAAACCGATGTCCCTGTAAAAATCGGGGACAAGATTTCTGTCGGTAAAGCACAGGCAGTCGTAGAAGTTGTGAATGTGCCGGAAGAGGAAGTTCTCGGATATAAGGATAAGATCAAGAAAGTGCAGAAAGTGGAGGAAGAATAGATGGAATTTAAAATTGGTAGACTTTACAGGGTTAAAAATGGTGAAGAAAAAGGAAATATTATTAGGATTGTAAACCATGATGCTTTTGCAGACAAGTATACATATGAAACAATTAATGAAATTAAAAAATGCCTGGTTAACAATTTCTACAATGGATCACCTTTTTCCAAAAATTTAAAACCAGTAAGTGAATGTATTGTGATTTACCGTAGAGGTAATGAAGTTATTGCATTGAATAAAATTGACGGTTCCAAAGCTGTTGCGAAATGCCATCCAGATGATGATTTCGATTTTATGGTCGGTGCAAAATTGGCTTTCCAGAGACTCACTGGAAGTGAGCCAGCCGAAACAGATACAGATTCATTTGAGGAAAACGCAAAGCCTATGGCAAAAGCTTTTCGTGCGTCTGTTGGAGCATTAATAGTAGAGGGATTTACAAGAACGGAAGCAATCGGAATTGTTCTTAAAATGGTAGCAACTCAGTAAAAATATGGAGGAAGAATAATGGCAGAGAAAAAAGAAGTGGCTCAGAAACAGGAGTTTACGACAAATCTGAGCGAGTGGACAAACCTTGTTACTGGTCTTGTTTCAAGAGATTTTGAGCTGTGTGGTGTGCAGTATGATGAATATTCCAAACAGTGTGCTATGAACGCAATGTCTGCAATATTCCAGTTGGTACAGAACACCGACAAGGCAGATATGAAAAGCCTCAACACCTCTAATCTTAGAGAAGTTGTGGCACAGTGTGCAAGCCTTAAGCTGAATGCTAGTTCAATGCCAAGAGAAGTGTATTTTCAGCTTCGCAGTAAGCAGATCAATGGTCAGTGGATTAAGCTTGTCGAAATCGGTATTGAGGGTGACGGGAACGATGCATTATTAAGAAATTTCGGCGTGAATGTCGATGCTGTCTATCCATCTTGGTTGGTAAAAGAAGGTGATGATTTTATATATCCAAAGTATAAAGGGTTGGAGATCACACCGCCTGAATGGAATCCAAAAGGACTTTCTGAAAAAACCGTTCGTGTTGTAACACCGATTAAGTTAAAAGACGGAACTATTGAGTACAGAATAGCTGAAAGAGAAGCGGTTAAGAATAATTTACTGGCACATATATCTAACAATATGACGAACGAAACATTCGGATTTGTAACCGGAAAGAACTCTAAGGGGAAAGACCGGACGAGATACGATGCTACAGCGGAAGAGAAAGCGAAAATATCTGCAAAAAAAGAGGAAATCTTGTCATCCGTTCGTAAATGTGAAACACTGGAAGACATTTTGAATAGTGAGGTTGCAAGACCGTTTATTAGTTCGGCATGGCTTAATACACCCGAAGCAATGATTGTTCGAAAGATGCGGAACAATGCTATCAAGAAATTCCCGAAAGACCTTAACAGTATGGCGTCAAGTTCTCTTTTACAGTTGGATGAAACGTATAAGGTAGCACAGGAAGAGATCAAAGAGAATGAAAATTCACAGGAATTTGCAGTTGAAGACGAACCGGATGTAGTAGTTGAATCAGAAGCTGTTGAGGTGGAAACGCCGGAATTTGCAAAGGAGTAAAGATATGGAATTAAAAGATTTAAAAACAGGAATGGTTGTTGAAACAAGAAATGGTACAAAATACTTGGTTGTCAATCGGGATGGAGAATTATGCGATATTGGAATGAACTGCTATATGACGCTTGATGGAAGAGATCCACATAAAAGTAATATGACATGGCCGAATGATTCTTCCCTTGATATTATGAAAGTTTTCAAGCCAAAATTAAGAAAATTTAGCATCATGCTTTCAGATGAACATAACTGTATTTGGAAACGTGAAGAAGTACGAAGAATGACCGTTTCTGAAGTCTGCAAAGAGCTTGGATATGAAGTGGAGATTGTGAGAGATGATAGTTAAAACGATTGGTTCTGGAAGCTCTGGCAATGGTTATGCTCTGATTTCAGGGGAAGATATTCTTCTCCTGGAATGCGGAGTACCGGCAAAAGAAATGCTGAAAGCTATTGATTATCAGACTTCCATGGTGAATGGTTGCTTACTGTCCCATATCCATGGTGATCACGCTGGATATATTAAACAGTATATGCAATACGGAATCATGATGTACACATCGGATGAAGTCGAAACAGATGTTGAAACGGTAATGGGAGAGAAAACCATAGGCTTACAGAGGATGAAACGGCAGAAGATAGGCTCATTTGAAGTAGTTCCGTTCCATGTACCACATGGAGAAACAGAATGTGACGGATGGCTGATTGATACACCGGATGGACGGATTCTCTTCATCACAGATGCCGAGTATTGCCCGTATGATTTTTCAAAAATGCATATCAACTACGGCTTGATCGAATGTAATTATGCAGAGGATTATATCAGGATTGAAGATAGTAGTCCTAAATACAACCATGTATTAACCGGTCACATGGAACTTGAAACGTGTAAACGGCTGATACAGAAGATTAACAGTGTAAGTCTAAGAAGTATAGGCTTGATACATTTAAGTGCCTACAATGGCAATCCAGCGCGGTTCACGGAAGAAATACAGGAGATAGTTGATTGTGATGTGGATGTGTGGGTTGCAGAAAAAGAAACTGAGAAAGAATTTAGGCTGATGCCGTTTTAGGAGGGAAAAATGATTTACTCAATAATTTATGGATTTTGTGCAGTTATGCAATTTATTTGTTTCTCAATTACACAAAAAACAGGAACTAAAGTTTTGTATTTAATTGCATCAATTTTATTTGCTGTAGCAGCAATTTTACATTTGAAATAAATGAAAGGTGGAATGACTTATTAATAAAGTAATTTTAATGGGAAGATTGACAAGAGATCCTGAAATCAAAAGTTCACAAGGAGAAAAATCTACAACGATTGCCAGATACACACTGGCTGTAGACAGACGATTCAAGAGAGACAACGAGCAGAACGCAGACTTTATCGGATGCGTTGCTTTCGGAAAGAGTGCGGAATTTGCTGAGAAGTATTTCCGTCAGGGAATTAAGGTTGTTATAACCGGACGTATTCAGACTGGTAGTTATACCAATAAGGACGGTCAGAAAGTTTACACGACAGACGTTGTGGTAGAAGATCAGGAATTTGCTGAGAGCAAAGCAACGAGCCAGCAGAATCAGCAGAATAACAGTACCCCAGCAACAGACAGTGATGGATCCATGAATATCCCGGATGGCATTGACGAGGAGATGCCATTTTCTTAAGAGGTGAATGTGATTGAAAACGAAACCAAAGAAGTGTTGCCATCCAAATTGCTTTGATTGTCCTTATAAGGATTGTAGATGGCAAGAAATGACATCTCAAGATTTTTCGGAGAGTAATAGTAGGGATTATGAGCTATTTGAGAGCGCTACTGGTTGGAAATACCACAAAGGAACAGATAAGGAATATAGAAATTTACGACAAATGGCGTATAGATCGGAGCATCCAGTAAAAAGAGAAAGAGCTGATTATCATCGAAAATATTATAAAGAACATTGCGAAGAGATCAAACGACAGCAAAAAGAAAATTATGACACACGAAAGAATACTAAATCTTGTCGCAAATGGCGCAAGAAAAACGTAGAAAAAAAGAGAGAATATGATCGCCAACGATATCTAAAAAGAAAGGAGGCGAAGCAAAGTGCAGAAAGAAAAGAAGCCGTCTGAAATCATACAAGAATTTCTCGAGTTCTTAAAATACTGCGATAAAGAGTATAAAGATTGCGTAACACAGGTATACAAGTACGACAAAATGAATCAGGATTATCTGCATGATATTGAATTTGCTCATGACTATGATGAACGATGCAAGTTGGCCACACAGATACACAAACAGAGAAATGACAGACGAGCGATGAAAGATAGAGTTGAATTTGTCGAAAAAGTAGCTAAATTCTGTGCGGACAGGCAGAATAAGCAGTTCATTGACAGGCTTAAAAGCCTATTGGAGCAACAGGAAAGAGCTGAACAGTATGTACTTAGCGAACGCCATTATAACAGGAGAGGTGAGATAGCCAATGATACTAATTAGTGATAAGGGACAGCAGAAAGGCAAGCATACCGCTAAGGAGAATTACTGGAAGGATCAGGGAATAGAAGTATTAACCATGCCTCTTCCTTGTGGAGATTACATAATCGCGAATGAACGAGTTATGGATGTAATCAACCGGAAGAATGAACGTGGTGTTCCAGTAAAGAAGATGGATTTTCTTGGAACATACAATGTAACGGTTGATACCAAAAAAGATATTCAGGAGCTTGTCGGTGATATTTGTGGAAAGCAACACGCAAGATTCCGCGATGAATGTATATTGGCTCAGAATAACGGCATTAAGTTGTATGTGTTGGTGCAGAATGCCGGTGGATTGATTAAAGGAACAAAAGATATATATAATCCGACAATCCGAACACTGGATGAGCTTCATAAATGGAAAAATCCGAGACTTTTTGTGATGAAGCGTACAAGTGATGTGATTGGTCATTACAAGAGCGGAAAACCAATATACAGGCGCACACAAAGGTATCCGGCAGCAACCAGGGGCGAAACGCTCATGAAAGCTTGCAAGACTATGCAGAAGAAATATGGAGTTGAGTTCATTTTTTGCAGTAACTCTGAACAGGGAACGAAAGTTATTGAACTGCTTCAACAGGAGGTTAGGTAGATGGAACATTCTTTTAATATAGATATAGCAGCAGAATATGGCATCGAATGTGCAATTTTACTTAAGCATCTTTATTTTTGGATTAAGAAAAATGAAGCGAATGATGAAAATTTCTTTGACGGAAGATACTGGACATACAACAGCGTGAAAGCCTTTTCGGTATTGTTTCCGTATATGACTGAAAGAAAAGTCAGATACACTTTGGAGAAAATGGAAGAACATGGATTGATTGTGGTCGGCAATTATAACAAGTCTCAGTACGATAGAACCAAGTGGTATGCACTGACGGATTTGGCTTATTCGATTTTACAAAAAGGAAATTTCCATTTGACAAAAACGGCAAATGGAAAAGACGCTAACGGCGAACCTATACCAGATATAAACACATATATAAATACAGATAATATATTAGATTCTAAAGAATCTAATTGTCAGACAGAGGTCAGACGATGCTTAGATGCATGGAACGCATTGGAAGAATACGGCATAAAGGCAGTGTCTAAAGTAAGCAACACATCTCAACGGTATCAACGATTAGTGGCAAGAATCAAGGAATATGGTATAGAGGATGTTTTAAAAGCCATAGAGAAAATTAAAGGCAGCAGTTTTCTACAGGGAAAATCGAATAGTAGACGAGCGTGGGTTGTTACTTTTGATTGGTTCGTGCTGCCGAATAATTTTCCAAAGGTATTGGATGGGAATTATGACGATGTAAAGAGTGACGGACCACATGAGACAAAAACGCTGGAAGAAGACGGGTGGCAGTAAATGATTAATGAAAGCGAGATTAGAAAGACATTATCACTGATAAAGCCGGACGGTCAGTTATTCGAAGTAAGGGTTATATATAATTCTAAAGCCGTGTATAGCGGATATTTTAAATCTGCAGACGATCTGATGGCAGCATTGAGCAGAGATATCCGAGATTATGCCAACTGCAATATTTACATCACTCTAAATTATTTGAATGATGAGTGCTATTCCAGAAGCCAACGGAACAGATTTATGTCGAAAGGATTGGCTACAACCAGTGATAAGGATGTCCTGGGATATGAATGGATATTCATTGATGTGGATCCGCACCGGACTACGGCGGTATCTTCCAGTGATGATCAGGTCGAAAAAGCTAAAGTTATTGGAAACAAGGTATATGCATTTATGAAAAACCTTGGATTCTATGATCCGATATGTGGGTTCAGTGGAAATGGCGTTCATTTGCTATATCGAGTAAAAATTAAAAATTCGGAAGAGAATGTTAAGCTGATTGACAATTGCTTAAAAGTATTGGATATGTTCTTTTCGACAGATGACGTACAAATTGACTTGAAAAATTTTAACCCAGCAAGAGTTTGCAAGCTCTACGGGACGAAAGCACAGAAAGGATCTGACACCAAAGAACGTCCACACCGAATGAGCCGGATAATCAGTGCACCAGATGAAGTGAGAATAAATGACATCCAATACATAGAAAAGTTGGCCGGAATGTTACCAAAAGAAGAAAAACCACAAAGGTATAACAGTTATCAGCCGACACATTTTGACTTGGATGAATGGTTAGATGAACATGGATTGAGATATCGGAAATCATCTTATTCTGGTGGAGTTAAATATATATTGGATGAATGCCCGTTTGATAGCAACCACAAAGGAAAGGATGCATGCATATTTCGGGCAGCCAGTGGAGCTATTGGATTTCATTGTTTTCACAATTCATGTGCCGATAAGACTTGGAGAGATGTAAGACTTAAGTATGAGCCGGACGCTTACGAAAAGAAGCAACAGGAATACAGCGATAGGATTTACGCTAAACCGAAGAAGAAACCAGAATATAAGCCAATACAAGAAAAAGAGGGAGAACCGGTATTTCTGACAGCGAAAGACATTCTGAATATGCCACGACCACCGGAGAGATTCGTAAAAACTGGAATTAGGGATATTGATCAGAGAATGAGAGGACTGAAAACAGGATATACATCTGTTCTGTCTGGCTTAAGAGCTTCTGGAAAATCGAGCGTAATTTCGGAAATCTGCCTGGATTGCGTTGAATCTGAGAGCAAAGTAACGGTTTACTCCGGAGAGTTATCGCCACAGAACTTCATGCGATGGATGGATTTGCAGGCAGCAGGAAAAGCTTATGCAGAGCCAACACAGTTTGATGGTTACTACAATGTGGCTAAAGAGAACCAAGAGAAGATTGCCGAATGGTTAGCCAAAAATTTTACATTGTACAACAATAAGTATGGGAATAACTTCTTGGCTGTGAAAGAACAGTTGGAGCGGAAAATCGAAGCAGATAAGCCAGATTTGCTGATACTTGATAATTTAATGGCTTTCGATATTAGAAGCCTTTCAGAGAACAAATTTGAAGCTCAGACAGCATTTACGTGGTCCTTACATGAGATGGCCCAGAAATATGACATACACATCATATTTGTAGCGCATCCGAGAAAGGCAATGGGATTCCTAAGACTGGATGATATATCAGGAACAGCAGATATCGGGAATGCAGTGGACAATGCATTCATTATACATCGTGTAAATAACGATTTTGTCCGGCTTACAAAGCAGATGTTCGGATGGAAAGATGATGATCCGTTATATAGTGCTAACAACGTGATTGAAATAGCAAAAGACCGTGACGGTGGACTGCAAGACTACTTTATCCCATTGTACTACGAAAAAGAAAGCAAACGATTAAAGAATAGCTTTGCGGAAAATAAAATATACGGTTGGGACAAACAGGAAGATGGATTTAGCTCCATTGACCAGATGGAAATACCGTTTGATATGTAGGGGTGATCGGGTATGACAGACGAAGAATTGAAAAAGCTCTATTATCCAATAGCGGAATGTTGGAAGTTAATTAGAACATATCGTGAATGCACCGGCACCGACAAAGAAGCGGATGTATTATTGGCAAAGTTACAGCAGATATTCGAAAAATCCGGTAAAACTGAATTCGCAAAGCGGATAGTTTTTGCTACCGGTGAAGAAATTGACAGAATCATGATGGAGAACAAGAAGAATGAAAAGAAGATCTGAATTACGGCGTGCACCGGATGAAATTGACAATATGCTCGAGAGTCATTATGCGGCTCTGGAAAAAGACAAACCATCAGAACAGGCTATTGAGGATTTTAAACGGAAACCGCATTATGCGGATCCGTATGAATATTGGAGAAAGAAACAGGAGAAAAGTAAAAATGAGTAAAAGTAGTGTATTGGAATTAGCAAAGAAATTAGTAGCAGCTATCGAGAAAGAAGACCAGAAGTCGGAAATCGGAAAGACAATTGAAGTTGCCGGTATTAACTGGCTGGTGCTGGACAAGCTTGAAAAAGGATATTTTGCAATTTCGGAAGATTTTTACGGAAGAGACAGAGAGTTTGATGATAATTGCAACGACTGGAAATCCAGTGATTTGAGAAATGAGTTAAACACTGATCTCCGCAAAAAGATTGAAAGTGAATTAGGAACAGATTCACTGGTCGAGTTTGAACGCAATTTACTTTCGTTAGATGGTCAGACGGAATATGGAACTTGCAGAGATTATGTTTCACTTATTTCCGTGGATGAATACCGGAAGTATAGAAAGCTCCTGCCGAATACGGGGAAATGGTGGTGGACACTTACACCAGACAGCACGGCTTGTAATGATGATGACACATATGTTCTGGCTGTTCCTCCGTCCGGTAGCATCTGCAGCCTTAGCTGCAGCAACAGTTGCGGGGTGCGCCCGGTTTGTATCTTTTCCTCTTCGATTTTTGAACATTAAAAGTGACCAGCGTGGATTTATATAGAAAAATTAATGAAAGAGGTAATGAAGTGACACGAAAGGAACAGGAAGACAGAGAGCAAGAGGAATATCTTGCGGAGTGGTCTAAAAAGCAGAAAGAGAAGCGAGAAAAGAAGAAACGAAAGTTTTGGTTTAGGAGGGATAGAAAGTGAATAAAAAAGAAGTACTGGAAATCAGAAAACAGTTCACACCGGAGAATTGCTCGATCACACGTATAGCCGGATGCTATGTAGATGGAGAAAAAGAAAAGCGCATGGAAAGAGAAGAAGCGTTTCTTTCACTGCCGGAAGAACAGGCATTTAAGTATTTTGACATCTTCAAAAAGACGTTATCCGGGAAAATCGGAAAGAACCTGTTGAACCTGGACTACAAACTGAAAGAAAGCAGAAGCAGCGACCCAGAGGGCGAAGAACATGAACTGTTGATGAATCTGAGGGAAAGCAAACTGAGAGACCCGGCATTACTGGACGAATTCTACGAAAAGATTCTTACGTCTTATGACTGCGCTGAGAATTACTACATCGTACTTATCCATGCAGTATATGACGTACCGGAAAAGACATCGGACGGAGAAGTGTTGGAAGATGCATCTGAGGAAGTATACGATTTCATTCTTTGTTGCATCTGCCCGGTGAAACTTTCAAAGCCGGGACTTACTTACAACGGGAAAGATGAACGGATGGAAGAGAGAATCCGTGATTGGGTAGTAGGTATGCCGGACAAAGGATTTCTATTCCCGGCATTTAACGACCGACAGACGGACGTACATAGTGCACTCTATTACACCCGGAAGTCTGCCGAGGTGCAAGAAGAAATGGTCCGAGAGCTACTTGGAATTGATTTGGTTGTATCTGCCGATGGAGAGAAAGATAAATTCGGCAAGCTGTTAAAGGATGTACTTGGAGAAGATGCAGACAGCAAGACCGTGAAAGATATCTTTGAGGGCATATCCGAAGAGATGGAACGCCATGCAGAAGACCCGGAGCCGTACAAAATTGATAGGAACGAACTGAAAAAGATATTCTGTAACAGCGGTGTACCAGATGAAAAGATGGAAATGTTTGAGGGTGCTTACCGGGAGAATATCGGGAATGTGCCTGTTATGGCAAGCAACATTTGCGACAACAAGGTGGTTAATATCCAGGTTCCAGAGGGGAAGATAACTATCGATGCAGATTTCATCAGCAATCTTGAGATTAAGGAAGTTGACGGAAGAAAATGCATGGTACTGCCAGTAGATTATGTAGAAGTTAACGGAATTTCAACGAAAGCGTAGGTGAGGAAGATGAAATATAAGGTTGGAGACAAGGTAAGAGTAAAAGAAAACTTACCTTTGTATATGAAAGCTCACTGTGTATCTACTTTTAGTCCAGAAACATTGAAGTATAACGGAATGATAGTTACGGTTAGTGAAGTGAAAAAAGATCAATACAAAATTGAAGAGGATAACGGCTTTTACGATTGGTATGAAGATATGCTTGAACCAGTAGAAGAAATGAGTGCGGAAGAAGCATTGAAAACGTATACGGAATTTTGTAGTGAGCATAGCTGCAATGACTGCCCTATTCAAAAACTCGATACTACTTATTATTGTCCTGATATTAGAAAAGAATATCCAGAAGACGTTGTTAAAGTACTTAAGCAGTGGAAAGCAGATCATGAGAAAAAGCCGATTGAGACGGAAAACGTAGTGTACATTGTCGTAATGGATGAAAAAAGAAATGTGGTATACGAAGAAAAGACTAATAAAAAAATTGTTGCTGCAACCCAAAAAGACGAAGTCCTTAAAAAATATTGCGAAGAGCATGATGGTAAATATTACGCAATTGCCGAACGTAGATGCGTAGTAAAGGAGTAGCCATGAACACAGGAGAAAAGATAGATTACATGATACAGTGTTTGAAAGTGGCAAAAGAAGAGTATGAATACGAAACTGAACGTTATAAACATGAATGCTCCGAGGACTATGACTGGCTGAATAAGCACCATATTACCAACAAAGCACTGATTAGAGAGAATCTTAGGAATGTGGCTAGGATGGGATTCCAGGTGGCAAATGAGGTGAAATGATGATTAGAAAAATGATAGAAGAAATTATTGAAAAGTATTATCGGGAAGACGGTGAATACTATTCAAGAGATCGTGAAGATGAAAGCGGAAACGATTTGGAGATGGATGAAGAAATTAAATCCGCACTGGAAGAAAAAGGAATTCAGTTCAAGGTTGAATTTGAATATGGATTTTCTTCGCCGGGTTACGACAATGATTTTCTGGCTATTGCATGGATAGAAGCGGATGGCACGTTGGAACTTACAACGGTATTGTTAGAAATTAAATAAATTACAGAAAGGAGTACGGAGCTCCGGCCGGGCAAAGATATATCGGCTCCTTTCGGAAAAATGAATTATCAAGATTTTTTAAATAACAAGAAATTTGTTCTCGAGAGTTCTGGATTCGATATTGATAAAAACGAATTGAATCCGAAACTATTTGATTACGAGAAAGATATTGTTAGATGGGCGTTAGCAAAAGGCAGGGCTGCCATATTTGCTGATTGCGGACTTGGAAAAACAGCCATGCAGCTTGAATGGGCTAACCAAGTATCAAAGAGAACTGGTGGAAAGGTTTTGATACTTGCACCATTAGCAGTTGCACCACAGACGGCAAAAGAGGGAGAAAAGTTTGGAATTGAAGCGATTGTTTGTGAGTCGCAATCAGACTGCAAGGAAATTAGCATAACAAACTATGAAAAGTTAGACAGATTTATTGCAAAGGAATTTACAGGGATTGTGCTTGATGAGAGCAGTATCTTGAAATCTTTTACCGGGAAAGTAAGGACGCAGATAATCGACACGTTTAATAAAGTTCCATACAAATTAGCGTGTACTGCGACACCTTCCCCAAATGATTACATGGAACTTGGAAATCATAGCGAATTCTTAGGAGTTATGACAAGAGCCGAAATGTTATCAATGTTTTTCGTACATGATGGTGGAGAAACTTCAAAGTGGAGATTGAAAGGGCATGCAGAGAATGTATTTTGGCAGTGGATGGCATCTTGGGCGGTTTTTATTGGAAATCCTAGAGATTTGGGATATGCAGAACAAGGATTTGATCTACCAGAATTGAATGTAAACCAAATTATTGTTGATGGCGATGAACCAACTATGGACACATTGACACTGACGCAGCGTAGACAAGCCAGAAAAGAAAGCATTGGATTAAGGTGCAGCACAGCAGCAGGCCTTGTAAATGATTCGGAAGAGCAATGGCTGGTATGGTGCGATCTGAATGACGAAAGTTCATTACTTCATTCGATGATAGATAAATCGGTTGAAGTGAAAGGTTCTGACAAGCCGGAACACAAAAAAGATTCCATGTTGTCTTTCTCTGATGGAAATATTAAAGCATTGGTTACGAAACCAAAAATTGCTGGATTTGGTATGAATTGGCAGAACTGCCACAACATGATTTTTGTAGGATTATCAGACAGTTACGAAGCGTATTATCAAGCAGTACGGCGTTGCTGGAGATTCGGGCAAGGGAAACCAGTAAATGTGTATATTATCATTTCGGCAAAAGAAGGATGCGTGAAAGATAATATTGAACAGAAACAGAAAAAAGATGAACAGATGAAATCTAGAATGATTGAACTGACAAAGGAAATCACAAAGAAAGAACTGAGAAAAACTTGCAGAATCAGTACACCTTATGATGCTGAAAAAGAAATGCAATTGCCAAAATGGGAGGAATTCAACTAATGAAAATTTTAGATCAAACAGTAGCAGACAAATACACAATTTACAATGGAGATTCTTGCGAGGTGGTAAAAGGTATTCCAGATGATAGTATTCATTACACAATCTTTTCCCCACCGTTTGCAAGCCTATATACATATTCTAATTCAGACAGAGATATGGGGAATTGCAAAGATGATGAAGAGTTCTATGAACATTTCAAATTCTTAGCGAAAGAACTTTACAGAATTACAATGCCTGGAAGATTGCTGAGTTTTCATTGCATGGATTTACCGTTAATGAAGTCAAAAGATGGTGTGATTGGATTAAAAGACTTTCCGTCAATTATCAGACAAGTGTTTGAGGATTGCGGGTTTATTTATCATTCAAAAGTAACTATTTGGAAAAATCCAGTCACAGAAATGCAGAGAACAAAAGCTCTTGGTTTGTTATGGAAACAAATCAAAAAAGATAGCTCAATGAATAGACAGGGTATCCCGGATTATATTGTTACAATGAGAAAACCTGGTGTTAATCCAGAAAGAATCACACATACTGATGAATCATTCCCTTGCGACGTATGGCAGAAATACGCTAGTCCGGTATGGATGGATATTAAGCAGTCAGATACTTTGCAGAGAACATCTGCAAGAGATGAAAAAGACGAAAGACATATTTGCCCGTTACAGTTGGAAGTTATTCAGAGATGCATTGAATTATGGAGCAATCCGGGAGATATAGTTTTTGATCCGTTTGCCGGAATTGGTAGCGTACCATACATGGCGGTAAAACTGAATCGAAGAGGTTTGGGATGTGAGCTGAAAGAAAGTTATTACAAACAGGCTATTAAAAATTTGGAAGTAGCAGCGGACAATATACAGGAAGATGATATCGTTGGTCAAATGAGCATTGAGGATTTTCTTAATAGTGAAGCAAGCTAATGATACACAAGAACAATTAAGATTTGCGTAGGTGAAGAAATGAGAATAGCACTAATTGACGTAGACGGACACAATTTTCCAAATCTTCCGCTGATGAAACTGTCGGCATGGCATAAACAGAACGAAGATCAAGTTGAGTGGTACGATCCGCTGACTGCATGGCTGAATCCACCAGACAGGGTATATATGAGCAAGGTATTTACCTTTACACCTGATTATCCTCATCCAGTGTGCGCCGGAGAGATAATCAAAGGCGGTACAGGGTATGAATATCCATCTGGTGGCAAGTCATTACCGGAAGAAATCGAGCATATCTATCCTGATTACAGCCTATATCCTGAACTTTGCAATGACACAGCTTATGGATTCTTGACAAGGGGATGTCCAAGAGGTTGCGACTTCTGCATAGTGAAAGAGAAAGAGGGACAGAAAAGCCGTAAGGTAGCTGATTTGTTTGAGTTTTGGAACGGTCAGAAAAATATCGTTTTGCTGGATCCAAATATGTTCGCTTGCAAGGACTGGAAAAATCTGAGCCAACAGCTTATTGATAGCAAGGCTTGGATAGATTTTTCGCAAGGTTGCGACATTCGGATTATGACCAAAGAAAAAGCGGAATATATCAAGCAGATGAAGATTAAGCAGATACATTTTGCGTGGGATAGATACCAGGATAAAGACAATATAGTGCCAAAATTTAAGATGTTTCAAAAGTTAACTGGATGGAACAGAGGGAAGATGACGGTGTATGTCTTATGCGGATTTAACACAACATTGGAACAAGACCTTGACCGGATATACACACTAAGGGATTTAGGATATGCCCCATATGTGATGATTTATGACAAATACAAATTGAAGAAGCGTGATCAGCTGAAAAGAATGCAGAGATGGGTAAATTCCAGATACGCATTTATGGCGTGTGAACGGTTTGAAGATTATACAGGGTAGGTGAGAAGAATGAATATTGAATTAAAAAAGATAGACAAAGACACATTGAAAGTCGGGGATGTGGTTGGTGTTGCAAGAGAAGTGAGCTACGGATGGAAATCATCATTCCGGCATCAGTTAATTACTACGGCACAAATCACAAGAATCACTCCAAAGCGAACAAAGTTCTTCACAGACAAATTCGGAGAACATGACAAAGGAGAAATTTTTTATGAGCCAGATTCAAATGCAGTGAAAGAAAACCATTTAGCCATGTTGTTCGATGGTTTTCAGCGTGGAGTGTACGAGTTAAATGAATTTAAAAGAAAAGAAGGGATTGGAATTATTAGTGACAGCGACTTGCTTATAGTCGCAGAGCATATGAAAGCAATTACAGATATTTTGAAGCAGTACAAAGAGAAATAGAGTAGCAGCTAAAAATAGCAGCTAAAAATAGCAGCTATCGTACCTTGACAATTGAATATTGATGGTTGGAATGGTATAATTTTCGTATCAAATATACGGGGAGGAAAATGCCAATGAAATGTCCATTTTGTAAAAGCGAAAATACCGAAAGAATTAGTGGAAGTACATTCTTAACAAAACGAATTCCAGAAAAAATAAGTAAGCAAGGGAATGTAACCTGTACAGAACCTGCACATACAATGTCGGTTGAAACGCAAAGGTATATATGTCTTGATTGCGGATTTGTTTTTGAAAAGCTAGACGAATCAGATTTGAAACGGTATAAAGAAGCATAATTTCATCTACCAACCATCAGTATTCGGTGGTTGGTATTTTTTTTACGCTTTTTTAAGGAGAAGAGGGATAAATTGAAGAAAATAATATGTTTGATTCTGCTGTGCATCTGCTTAACTGGGTGTGCTGATAGTAATTCGACAGAAACCAGGGACGAAATTAGATACTCTTATGAAAATGCAGATGCGGTTATTACTTACATAGATATGAGAAAGTGGTTCGCATATGTTCCAAGATGGCAGTGGGAAATAAAGGTCGAATATGACGGACTGACTTATGAGGAAGACGATTATGCAAGCGGAATGATGAATGGGCCAAGTTTCGCTGACAGTCAAAAAGGAGATTCTGTGACTGTAGAAGTAACAGAAAAATATGTTAACGGAGAACTGGCAGACAGATATATATCTGGAATTGAATAGGGAGAAAGGAACGAATTATGAGTACATTTGAAGAAAGAATAGCGAAAGCAGTAACAGATAAATTGAATGACGGAACAGTTGAAGAGCTTGTATCCGATGCCGTAACAAAAGCACTGAAAAGCAGTATTGAAGATCAGTTCAACTGGAAAGGTGAAGCAAAGAAGATTATAGATGAGAAAGTAAAAGAAGTAATGACACCGGTAATCGAAAGAGTAAATCTGGACGAATATACAGTGAAACTCGATGCAGTTCTCACGGAAATTATTAACAGCACAAATCTGATTGACAACAAAGAAATCTTAGGAAACTTCAAGAGTCTTATGACAGAGCCGGATAAAGATACAATCAGCTTAAAAGAAGTGTTCGAAAAATACAAGGAATATGTCAGCGAGAGCGTTGATACATCTGAACTTGAAATCTATACAGATGATGAACCGAGATATCAGAATGTGACAGCAGAAGTAACTGTTGATACAAGAAATAGCATATTTGGAGGAAGATTTTGCGATTTGGTTTTTAAATGCGAGGAGGATGAGAAACTGACAAAAGAAATCCATTTGTATGAATCAAAAAGAAATGGATTCAGAATTACAAGATTCGAAAGAGAACTTGATATCAATTCATTAAGATATGTAGATAAGTTTGACATTTTTATGATGCGGTTAGATCGAGCGTTCTGTGATATCACAGATATTATGGATATGTACGATGATGATGTTGAAGTAAAAGATGAACCGGAAGCATCCTGGAACTGATGAAGAAATGGAAGAATGCCCGGATTATGTAAAGGAGGATGAAGATGAGTAGAATCGGAATAGGAGCAAATGTCACACAGCCGGATGCAAAATGTATGAGCTGTAAATATTGGAAACAAGCAGAAAAAGCAAGATTTGGTTTTGGACGAGGTGGGTACTGCTCAACCGGATATTGCAAGAAAGATTTTCGGAAGAGAGGTAAGAAAAAATGAGAATAATTAGTCAGAACGGATTACTGGATGTGCCTTATGAATTGATTGCAATTTCACCATATTCGAAAAATATGGCAACAATCATTGGAACGTTTCCGGGGAATGACCTCGGAAAAGGAGACAGAGTTTATATTTTAGCTGAATATTCCACCGAAGAGAAAGCTGTTAAGGCTATGGAGATGTGTAGAAGATATTATGATAACAGATCTTCTGTAACAGAACCAAAAATTTTCCAGTTCCCGGTAGATAAAGAGGTGAGAGTATGAGCAGAAACAGATCATTAGAAGAAATACAGAAAGATATCAAAACCCTGACAAGAGCACCATCAGAATTTATTCATGCGAAGTTGGATGAATTAGCGGAAGAGGTCGGGGAACTGGCAAAACCAAACTGGATCCCATGCAGCGAGAGGTTGGCAGAAGATGCCGTAATTTGTTACAGCAAAGAGGGAGATATGTTGATTGGATTCTTAGAAAAAAGTGAAACAGGTTATATTGCGTGTGATGATGACGGCACAACATTGCATAATTGCGTTGCCTGGACGCCATTGCCAGAGCCGTATAAAGGAGAGTAAACAAATGAAATACAGTGAAAGATTAAAGCCGTGTCCATTCTGCGGCAAGAAAGCAGAATTTAGAACAAATACAACTGGAACGAACGGTGAAAATTTCAAGTATCGATTTAACATTAGATGCAGAAATTGTGGAATGAATTCATCACATATCTATGGTGTGGAGATAACTTTCAGAAATGGCGATTTCGTAATAATCGAAGATGAAAGAGATAAGGCTGTTGAGGAATGGAACAGGAGGGCAGAAGATGGGAAGACTGATTGATGCGGATACGTGCCAGTATTATGACGGATACGGAGATAGACTGGATAGAGCCATTGAAATTGTGAAACGAGGTGGAAGGGATGACTGAAAAAGAGTTATGTCTAATGTGCGAAAATTACTCCGAAGACACAAAATGTGAACAACGTGATAACTGTAAGCTCATGGCAGTACTAAACGAAAACATGGAACTAAAGAAAAAAGTAAGTCGATTAAAACAACAATTGGATGAATCGGAATTAAAACGATCATACATGATAAATCCGAACGCAATTGGTGATAGACACGATATGGGTTGCTGGTAGAGAGGGTGGAAGAGATGGAGAATATGAATAGAGAAATACTTTTTAGAGGGAAACATATTCATGCAATGGATAGTAACGAGCATCTTAATGGAACATGGGTGCATGGCTATCTTAGTGATAAGGATTATATTTACGATAAAAGTCTCGAGGGTGAATTCCTGGTTGATGAAAATACGATTTGCCGATATGTGAATTTGACTGATTTAAAAGGCGAGGAAATATGGGAAAACGACATTTTGATGTGTCATGGTAATCCGGATGATCTTGTAAAGGCAGTATTCGGAGAGTTTAACGTCATAGAAGTGGAAAGCGAAGAAGTAATAGACAGTGTAATTGGATGGCATTATGAAGTGATTCCAACGGATGAATTAAGTAAATGCGAGCCGTTCTGCTATTCGATGCCACTTACGGACACGTACATCAAGTTAAATGAGATGGAAGTAATAGGCAATATATTTGATAATCCAGAATTATTGGAGGAAGTGGAATGAGAAGATGGCTGGTGGAACGACCGAAAGATGAAGTTGTCGTAACGATTATGAAAAATAAATTAGATGGCACATATTCTTTTATAAATCTTACGAAAGAACATATATGCCCATGCAAGTTTGAAAGTGTAGACGATGCTTTAAAAGATATAGATGAGAAAATTAATAGTGGAGAGGTTGTTAGATATTTTGAATTAAGATAATCGAAACGGATAGACAGGAATCATTAAAGAAAGGTAAGAATAAACATGGCGAAGATATTTAAAGTAAGTGGGTATTTTGTGGATGCAAATGGCGTGGTTGATAAAGAAAAATTTGAGGACAAATTGGAATCGCTTGAAGATTTATTTCCGCATCATCTTCATGTGGAAGAAGCTGACATTGGAGAATGGGACGATGAAAACCCTTTGAATTACGACAACTGCGACCTTGCAGATTGTGAGAAATACTTCAAGAGAAAAGTTCCAGTAGATAACGATAGAAAAGTAGAAATCGGGAAGACTTACAGGCATTTCAAGGGGCATACGGTGAAAGTCTTGCATATTGCACAGGACACCGAAGCACCGGGACAATTCTGTGTAGTATACGAATGCGAGGATGGAGCTATCTGGAACAGGCCTTACGGAATGTTCGTAAGCGAAGTCGATCATGTGAAATATCCAAATGTGCAGCAGAAATACAGATTTGAATTAGTGGAGGACTAAACGATGAAGAAATACATATACCCTGTGATTGCGGTTGTTTGTGGGGCTTTGAATGCGAATATGATATGCTTACCATCTCATAATATGGCAACTGATGTTATCGGCATATTTTCATTAATGGGTGCAGCTATTTTCATGACATTATGCGGATGCGCGATAGATGAAGAAGCTTATGACAAAGCTATGCATGAGTACATTTATAAGACTACCAGAGAAATTTCAATTCTTAGAGCGAAAAATAAAATACTGGAAGAATGCTTAAGGGAAAGAAAAGAGGATGAGAACGATGAATGCAAATAAATACCAGAAGTTAGCAATGAGAACCAATGACGGAAAAGCAAGCGACAGACTGATCGGGAAGATGCAGGAATATGACATGAAATTCGCTAACGATCACAGCGATAATGATTGTGTTGATATCGGAGGTATCTTCAATGCGTGCCTTGGGCTGTCCGGCGAAGTTGGAGAATTCAACGATATGATTAAGAAGTGGGTATTCCATGAGAAAGAACTGGACATGGAACACGCAAAGAAAGAAGCCGGTGATATCCTTTGGTACGTAGTAATGCTGTGTGAATCGTTTGGTTGGAATATGGAAGAGATCATGCAGATGAATGTAGACAAGCTGAAAGCAAGATATCCAGAGGGATTCGACGTGGAAAGAGCAAATAATAGAGCGGAAGGAGATGTGTAAAGTGAGCAATATCAGACCGGAACATTACAAAAACTGTAGCCTTGAATGCTGGGACGCCATGAAGTTAGTTCTTGGAACAGATGGATTCATTTCATTCTGTCTTGGAAATGCATTTAAGTATCTTTGGAGACATGAGTATAAAAACGGAAAAGAAGATATCCTAAAAGCCGGTATATATCTTGGACGTGCCCGGAAATATATCAACGATGACAGTTATCTCGATACAAAGGACCAGTTGAAACAGCTTACTGAATTGTATCAAGAGAAATTGAAAGAATACGAAATTTCTACAGAATCTTAAAAGTTCGCGTTTTTAGAGGAAATTTTCAGCTCCGAAAAATTCGCCAAAAAAAGATCACACCCCAAAAATAAAATAGGTCAAAAATCTGGACGCCGGAATTTCATTCAATTCTGACGTCCTTTTTCTGATAATTGATATATGGTTGTGCCTTGCTGCTATATGCCTGTAAACGTCTGTGGTGCGATTTGAGACGTTATAATCTATTATCTTGGCAACTTATAGACTAACGATTAAAATGCTTTAAAACGGCTATAATTGACTCCATGATAACACGCTTGTGCGTGCCTGTAAATAGGTTGCGTTGATATTCCCGGCATGGTATCATATTCACGGAGGTAAAGCACATGAAAAAGAAACCATTATGCAAGCAGTTTGCAAAAGATGTCTGTGACATACTACATATAGATGCGCCCAAAATTGAATTCGTATCATCTGACAAGATGCGCACCGATACGCAAATAGCAGCATTGATTCCGGGTGCAATTCTGATCAGAAACGATGTTGATATTTCGCCGGATCTTTTTCTTGCCCTGGCGCACGAACTCCGGCACGCTTACCAGATCGCAAACGGTGCAAACCTGGAAGAGTACCAGACAAGCGACAAAATGACCGTAGAAGAATACAACTTGCAACCATTGGAAGTAGACGCAAATGCTTTTGCTTTGCTTGCCATGTCGTCAATGTTCGGGATTATGCCACAATTTCAAAATCTGTCGGATTCGGTACGGGAATCCATAAAAAGCCGTGCGGATCAGATAAAAGCAGAACTTGAATAAACACTAATAGCCCACGACCTTTAGCGGTGTGGGCTTGTTTGATATCAACATACTATTTCATTTACAATTCTGTTGATCCGGCTTTCCATTTCGTCAAATGTGCAAATTTCATTTTCTGAAAACGGCGGGCAAATGGTGAAATCATCAAATTCTTTTCTTTCAGAGTCCCATTCTCCGCCAGTTCCGAAATATAAATCCCCGTTGGAAGCTATTAACAAGTTATCAATTTTCATTTGCGATTCAACCAGGTTTTTCACGTAGATGGTTAATTTTTCGCCATTCGGAAGTGTATAGTTGCCCTTTCTGCGGTCAATTTTCCAGATGCTCCGCAATTTAATTATTTTTTTGAAGTCGTCCCTTTTCATATGGCTTTCCCTTTCTCTTTTTATATTATTTTAACTGATCCATAATGCCAATTCTTCGGAAATCCGGCCAGAAGTCAGTTCTAAATATGTGTCTATCTGTCCGGCTTCATAATCTGTTAATATTACATGCTTCATGATATCACCTCTCAATCTACGTAGTCGTACAGGTCAAATGATTTATCTATTTCCGGCAGACCATCATCAAAATCATACTGACAGCCGATCACGTCTACTGTATAACCGGAATTAGTTAATAGTTCGTATGGTTCGCCGTTATCGTATTCTTTTAGCTGCTTTTCAATAACCTTGTCCGGCGCATCGGTGCGGAGGATTTCATATTCTTCAGTCATGCCGGAATATATTTTGATTGTGCGCATGGTGCTACCTCCTTAAAATGCTTTATATATTGTTTTCTTGGAAGTAATCAAACTGTTATAAAATTTAACGGCTTCTTCCTTTGTGTTGAAAATTTGCGAGAACTCCGAAAAGCTCCCGCGCCAATCTACACGCCACATATTAGCATCCCCTTTCTTTAATTTTTTATAAAACCGCTCCGGGGCAATGCTCCCCGGTACGCTGTCAGCGGTGTTAGTATTCCCAAGAACGTTTTGCTATGTCTTTTTCAAAAATAGTGTTCTTCTTTTCCTTTCGGAGCTGTTCAAAATCTTCTATAGCTTTCCGGCGATCCTTCCCGGCGTATTTGATCGACTTTGTTAATTCTTCGTGCCCGTCTGTCAGATTTACAGAATAGAAAAGAATGAAATAATAAACTTTGTCTTGATATCTCTTTTCCCTGTATAGCTTTATTTTCTGCTTCGTTGGTGCTGTCTTGATGAAGTTATACCTTTCGGTCAATGCGTTCTCGTATGCTTTCAGCTGCAAAATAACCCTTTCAAGCTGCTCAATGTCTTTTTGTGCCTTGTCGAAATACTGCAATACATCTTTTTCGGTGTGCAACTTCTCCGGGTGCTGCTCGTAAATTCTTATCGTTTTCTCGCTCATTTCCTTGGTATAACTTCCGTAGCGTGTAAACAATTCTTTTAAAAGATTTTCTGATTTTTCAAGATAGCAAGTGTCCATATTAGGACACCCGCAACACGGTATTTTTTTAATACAGATATTGCTCATGCTGTTTTTTCTCCTTTCAATATTTCGGTCGGGTCAACTCGGAAAATAAATGCGTGTCTAAACTTGCTATAATATCCGCCGCGGTCTTTCATTGCTTTATTTTCTGCGAGATATTGATCTCTTGTGAGTGTCTCATTAATTCTTACAAGCCAGAGTTCCGAACCGTCTCTTGTATCTTCTCCATGTGTGATCTTGTAGCTGATGCCGTCCGTCTTTGTCTCGATCTGCTCCGGCTGCGGCTGTTTTTCTTTTTTACCGGATGTCCTAACGCTGGCTTTCTTATTCTTGATTCTTGCCGTTTTCGGTACAATCTTAACGCTTGCGCCGTTATCCCGGCAGCATCCGAAGTAATAGAAATCAACGTGAAAATAATCGATCATCCCGTCGCAATCTTCGTAATTGTAAGAGTGCACAAATGCGTCAACGTCTTCAATAACTGCGCTTGTAACATCATTCAAAATAAATCTATAGGAATTAGTTGACTCTTCAATAATTTTCTTTTTCTCGTCTGCTGATGCGTTCAGAAAATACTCTATTTTTTCATTGTCGTAATAGTATAATCTCCTTGAAATCTGTAAAAATTCTTCGTCGGTCAGCTTCTCAAATGGTTTGTAAATTTCTATCGGGCTTTCTTTTAATTCAACATGCAATTCCTGGCACATTGAAGCATAAGAAGTGCGAACACTAAATTTGTAGGTTGGATATTTTTCTTTCACGTATGCCCGAACGATTTTTGCAACTTCTTTCAGTGATCTGTCCCAATCGTGGTTACTTCCTTCCCATCCGAACATAGTGTAAAACTGGCTTCGTGTGCTGTCTGCGGTTTCTTTGATCTCTTCGCCTGTCTCGGCTTCTTTTTTGTTCTTCCAGATCTGAAAGAGTGCGTCATATTGCACGTTAATTTCTTTCATGACCTCAAGATCTCCGCCGTTATCCGGGTGATTCTCTTTTAATAATTTTTTATACTGATTTTTAAGATCGTCATAAGATTTTACAGATTTGAAATATTTTGCCATTTTCTTTTACCTTTGTTCCTGTTATAATGGAACTGCCTTTCTTTTTTTGATTGGTGCCGTTGGTTGCTTTGGTAGAGTGTCAACGGCTTTATTTGTATGTTTCTGTTTCTCCGTCCCATGTAATAGAGCATGGACGGTCTGGTTTCGCTGAGTGAATCATATATGATCTTGTCGCCCAACTTGTCAACTCTGCTGTAATTAATACAGCGATAATAATTTTCTTCATATTGTTTTACCTCCTGATCTACGAACTAGAATTTTTCAATTAATCGGATCGCTTGCCGTATGTCCTCATTGAATTGAGTGGTTCCGGGTGTCCGGTTGTTTGTTTCTTTTGTTCGTTTGCTATGGTTATATTATATGCGATATTAGGCACAAATACAATTGACATAATATATAAAGATTAGGCACAAATGGAACAGTGAAATTGTGCACTTTGCATTAGGCACAAATAATAGTTGAAAGTTAAGCACAAATATACTATAATAGAAGAAAATGAAACAGGAGGTTTAGACAATGCCAGAATATACAGAGAAGCAGAAAGAGCAGAGAAGAAAAGCAGTAGCGGACTTTATGAAGACTGTCGATCGTGTAAACTGTCAGTTTCCACTTGGAACTAAGGACAGAATAAAAGAGCTTACTGGAAAGAGTTGCAACGCTTTTATTAAGGAAACAGTGTTGAAAGAACTGGATAAAATAGAGCGCAAGAAGGTGAAAGAAAATTAAGCACAAATAAATGCAGAAATTCCATTGACATTAGGCACAAATAATTATATAATGTAACCATAGAAAGGAAGTGGTTACAATGTATAACGAACAGTTTAAAATAAATGAGAAATCAAATTTTCCAGGTGTATATATTATAGTCAACTTAGATAACAGAAAAGTGTACGTTGGATCTACTAGAAATATCTTGAGACGCTTGAAAGAACATGAAGCCAAATTAAGAAAAGGTAAACATGATGTCAAAAGAATGCAAAAAGATTATGATAACGGGAATCAATTTATTGCATATCCGTTAACAAAAGTTCAGCTGCTAGATGAGAAATATAATAAAGATGCAAACTTAAGATATTTCGAAAAAGTAGCAATCGAGAAATTTAGATCAAATATTTCGGAAAACGGATATAACACACGGGTTGATTCTGCAAAATCTCCACAAGAAAGCAATATTGAATGGGGAAAACGTTGGCTTGACGATTATTTTCAGCACAAAGAAAGCTTGAAAACATCAACCGGACTTAAAGCTGAATACGATTTAGAAGAGATGGAATCGTTTATAAACGATAGATTAACACGATAAGAGAAAGAGCGGTCAAAGAAAATTCTAAACAATATTATCTGGATCACAAGAAAGGCAGTCAATAATGGCTGTCTTTTTCTGTGCCTGGTTTCCAATAATTCATAAAATGTAACGTTACATATAACGCAAAATCTAACGTTAATTGCTCTATATCTTATATCTTATTCTATAATCTATATTATAATAATACAGTATATTATAAGCCTATACAGTAGAGGTATATATATAATAATTATAGTTATATATAATATATACAAGAGCAGAATATATTTTTAAATTTATTATTGACATATGAGTGTAAAGAGGTTAATATATTAACCAGACAAAGCGAATAGGCAGTATATAGCCAGATTATAATATATACAACTCTTGGTAGTCTTATTAGACCGTGACCCGTTGCAAAAACGTAACTTGCAATTGGTGGCGGTCTTTTTTTATTTATATTTTAGTGTTTGGAGGTGATCATGATGAAAGATAATACAGTGACTACAGTAGATGGAGTGGAAGTATATACAAGTCAAATAACGGAGATAGCAGATAGATATATAGCTGATCTGGAAGATATAGACAGTATATACACCTATGAAGTATTTACAGATCTATTGTTATATATTTCTGACAATATGACACCTCTTAATAACTATGATGATATTACGGTATTAGATAATCTATTTAATATATACAAGAGATTATGCAGTAAGTATAGAGTATTACCAACATTGTATGATTTTAGCATGATGATTAATATAGATCCTAGTACTATAACTAGATGGATGAATGGAGAAACAAGGGGCGGGCTAACCTCTGAACACTGCAAGACGGCTAAAAAATGGAAGCAGTATTGCGCCGGCAGATTAGCGTCGAATTTGAGTAACAGCAAAGGAACGGATGCCAACAAGATATTCATTGCAAAAGCAGCTTACGGCATGGCAGAGACGAAAGCAGTGGAGCAGGGGCAGATCACAGGAGCTACAAAGACGGTCAAACAGATAGCAAAGGAAATTGGAGCGGACGAGTTACCAGACTTTGGAGATCAGGAAGACGATGCGGACGCATTCGATTTCTAAACAATTCGATAAATAATCAGATAACTTATTAAATTGTACAGAATGGCATGATCGCATCAAAATATCAATACTGATTGGTATAAAATCATACACTGAAAGAGATATATCTATTAAACAAACAGTAATTTGTTGTATAGATACATATGTTCGATTGAATGGTAGCAGATTTGATGCGTTTATATGGTACCGGGGGCGGGGGTCTACAGAGAAAAGGACCCGGGGTGCTTCTGACCCCCCAAAATAACGACCAAAAACAAAAAGGCCCTTTATCAACAACACCTATAAGGAGGAACTCTTAATGAACGATATTTTTGATGCACTCAGATTTGCGGAACCAACATACTTAGTCAAAACATACAAGGATATATATCGCATACAGGCCAGTACATGTTCAATAGATACTGATTTGAAAATCATTTGCTTTTATAACAAAGGATCTGTACAGGCTATGTTTCGTGTGGATGATGTAAAAACTTTTTATAAAATCATCTGATGGAGGAAGAGGATATGTTGATTAAAATTACAGCAATGCTCATTGTTTTGACAATAGCATTCACAGTAATCGGGAAAGCATATTGCAAATCACTGGATGATACTCATAAGTTATTATTTAACATCGGTCATTTTACAAAAGGCGAACAGATATTTCTCTTCATTGTGGCTGTCATTTACTTTTCGACTTTTCTGTCAGTAATTGCAACAGCATTCTGGATGATTTCCAAATTCTTGTAGATTCTTAGGAGATTTAGTGATGGGTGAAAAAGATACTGGAACGCGGACGTTATACATGATGGACTCTAACGGACAAAAATATGAATTGGGCGGACTTCAGGAACAAGACAATAGAATACTTATTCACGGTGACTCTGATGAATATTTGAAAAATGCATTTAGTAGTGGTTCGTTTACCTGTGAAATTAATATTGAAAATCTGAAACACATATTTGGAACATTGGGTGAATTACTTGTCAAAGTAACTCAAAACAATAACTGGCGAAAACTTCACGGTTTGCCAATGAGGAGAAGAAAATGGTTAAGATAATTTGTTTTATTGGAAATTTGATATTACTTTGTATCTGTGCAGCTATGCTTTATCAGTTCATTCGCAATAAAGAACCGAAGTTCTCATGCTTCATGGCTGGATACATGTTGTTGATGGCAATTGTTAACTGTTTACACATATAACAGGTGGTGGTGAAAGATAAATGTTTGTAATATTCGTTGGCGCATTAGCCGTATTTTTGATAATTGGAATGCTTTTGGCTTGGGTAGGAAATAAAGTTCTACTTGCAATCCTTAAAGATAATGCAAAAGCAGAAAAAGAAATTGAAGAAAGGAAAAAGGACGAATGAAGAAAGTCATAGTAACAGTTGTTGCGATAGCAGCAGTTATTGGAGCGGTCTTTACTGTAAAATCCTGTAAGTTGATTAAAACCGGGCAAACCGGAATCGTCTACACATACAGAGATGGAGTCCAGGATCAGACGCTTTCACCGGGATTAAATTTTGTCGGGCCAATGAAAAAAGTAAAACAGTTCTCGACAAGTAATGAAATTCTGGTAATGTCAAAAGACAAGAGAGAGGGTAGCAAAAAAAACGAAGCTTTTAAAGTGGCAACTTCTGATGATGCAAGTATTGCAGTAAGTTTTCAGATGTCATACCGTTACAACCCAGACACGCTTGTTGATACATACAAGAAGTTCAAGGGGATGGACGGTGACGAGATTGTAGAAAGCCGTGTGAAACCGGTTTTGAAATCAAAAATCTCAGAAATTACAACGGATTATTCAATGATGGATATCTATTCTGGAAATCGTTCAAAGCTAAACACAGAGCTGACGAAATACCTCAACAAAGAATTTTCTAAGAAATATGGCATTGAAGTGCTGGATGCATCAATCATTGATGTTCACCCAGATAGTAAGCTTAAGAAAGCGATTGACAATCGTGTGACAGCTTTGCAAGAGAAGCAGCAAGCAGAAGCCGAACAGCAGAAGATTAAGGTACAGACAGAGACTAAAAAGATTAAAGCAGAAGCGGACGCTCAGATTAAGATCACGGAGGCTCAGGCAGAAGCTGAATCAAACAGAGTTATATCTGAATCGTTATCTCAGAACCTTATTGATTTCACGACAGCTAAGGCTCGATTGAAACATGGATGGATCACATCTCAGGGTGTAAGCACAGTTGTGAAAGACGCCGGAAATTAAGAATGTGTCAGTAAAGACGATAAAATCTAGTGCAACGCATGGCACGAAAAATATTATTGCTAACCGTCAGAGGGCGGTTTCGGATAGTGACCGAGAGGAAAGGTTGTGGCAAAACTCAGCAACAAGGGATGGTAGCTCGCTGAAATGCGAGGGACTGAGTTCACGGGTTCGAATCCCGTCTATCCGATGTAGTGGGATTCAACTCAGTATCTTTTAGGAGAACTGGCAGTTATAAGCTGTAGCCGAACGTGAGCACAGTAATGAGTATACACATGAAAAAATCACGGAACCTGTTTTATGGGAGATGACAGTTCAGTAAAAACGCACCTCCGGCATTGGTGGACAAAGCAATCTGACTGTAAATCGAACGTTCCAGTGACTGCGTAGGCTCGAACCCTACTCCACCAATTTCCCAAGAGTAGCCTTGGGGACTCCTTCCTCGAATAAATACATGCGCTTCTTGATATATGGCGGTATATTGAGAAGTACCCGCCGTATTCCCATAATGGTATTGGAACCGGTTGCTAGCCGGTCGGTCGGAAACGACTTGGAGGTTCGAATCCTTCATACGGCGTTGGCGGGCGAGTGAAACGAATAGGTAAATCACGCATGGTTCATACCCATGAAATAATAGGTTTGACTCCTATGTCCGCAATTTCTGAGTTTTGCTGTTCTCAGAATGAAAACTTTTGTTGTTATGTAGCACTCCTCAAGCTTATTTTTCAGTATAAAAAACAGCGCCATGCTATCATAGCTCAATGGTAGAGCGATTCACTTTTAATGAATGGTTCCCGGTTCGACTCCGGGCGGTAGCTTTGAAAACATGATTAACTCAGTGTAGATGGATTTTTCAGTCTTGCTGAGATGCAATGGTAACGAGATAGGTTTGGTTCGGGATACTGGATCGGCTGATTCTTTTTGGCAGAAGTGATTCTGTTGGAGAAGATGAACATCGTCAACAATGCCTTGCAGTGTATCATCATAGAGAAGTCAATAGCAGAATCCTTGTGGTCGGCGTAGAATAGACGCTTGCAGTGCAAGAATAATCCAGCGATGTGAGTAGTGTGAGAGACTACGGACTAATTGGAAATCTCAAATAAGCTGATTTGCCTTGAATCCGAGAAATCGGAGTATAACACAAGAGGTTCGTTAAAGTAGCGGTATGGCAAGTTCTTGAATAAGCAATTTCGATATGAGCAATGCAAAGGGTGCAAAATAGGCGAAAACATAATCTGAAAGAACCGTGAAATTTATGGGTATCAATCCCGTGTGTGCTTTGGCAGTGGTAAGAAGCCTAGAGTCGCTCTCAAAAGCTCAGACTTATCATCACACTGGCAGAATATGACTTTTACCGTGATGAATAAGAGGAAACTCTAATCATTGTTTTTAATTCTTTATTTTTAACAATCTTTTTAACAATCAAATCCAGGTATTGCAACGCACCTGGGGATAGAAGTGTTTTAGTTGCGGTATCACTTCAAAAAAGTATGCAGCAATAAAATATTGTAGTATAGCACTCAATGTTATTAAATATTGTTTTTTTGACAAAAGAACCGTAACAGAGATGACTGTATGGGAACACCAATACTCACCATATATTGCAGTCATCTGCTAACGGAACTTAGCTCAGTGGTAGAGCAACTGGCTTATATCCAGTGTGTCGGAGGTTCGATTCCTCCCGTTCCGATTTAATGACGTATAGCTCAATGGCAGAGCATCCGGCCGTTAACCGGAGGGTTGCCGGTTCAAGTCCGGCTATGTCAGTTTTTTTAATTGAAAGGAGAAATGAACGATGACATTTAAAGAAGCGTTTGAATTAATGAAACAGGGTGCGAAAGTAAAATTGCCTGGATGGAATGGTTACTGGTGTTGGGATAATGATAAGCAGACGATTATGATTCATTGCAGACCAAAGGATTCCGACAAAGGACAGGGGGATGTTCTTGATATCCGTGAAACGCAGAGAGTGGAATATACTTTCATGCACACACAGAGAGACGATTGGATGATTGCTGATGAAGAAAATTGTGGTGTTCTTGGTGGTCAGTCAACATTTGGATTTGGTGATGCTGTCCGTTATCTGAAAAGAGGGCTTAAAGTGGCTCGTAAAGGTTGGAATGGTAAGGGGATGTTCTTATTTGTCGCAGATGAAATCCATTTCTTTACAAAAACAGAACTGAAAAAGAAAAATGATGAACCTTACGATATGCTCCCGTCAATTACTATGAAAACAGCAGATAATAAATGCGTTGTCGGATGGGTTCCGTCTCAAACTGATATGCTTGCAGAAGATTGGGTATTTGTGGAATAGGAGAATGAACGATGAAGAAAGCAATGTTAAGTCAGCCGATGGCTGGAAAGACTGATGAAGAAATCGTAGCAACAAGAGAGAAAGCAATTAAAATTCTTAAAGAAAAAGGGTATGAGATTGTAAATACTCTTTTTACAGATGAATGGTACAGCAATGAATCTATGAAAGAACGTGGAGTAGTTCAGATTCCATTATGTTTCCTTGCTAAGTCCTTAGAGAATATGTCTCTGTGCCATGCAGCGTACTTCTGTAAAGGCTGGCAGAATGCAAGAGGTTGCCGGATTGAACATGATGCTGCGGTTGCTTATGGATTAGATATTATTTATGAGGAGGATTAAAAACATGAAAAAGTTATCAACAATTCAGAAAAGAGAAAAATTAAATGACGTATTTGCAGTAGATGAAATAGGCCCAGGTGGTGCGAATCACTTATATTGCGTATACAATGCTGGAACGGCAACGCTTGAAGATGATGATACGTCATTAAGGGCAGAGCCGGAAAATCTTCTTCTTACATTACAGATGCAGTGTGGACCACGAAAAGAGACAGATTCATTACATGGCGTTATTGATACGGATTTACTGGAAATTGTTCGTGACCGCCTAAAATCTTTTCAGGCTGGACCGTTTGCATCAAGAGAAAATGCATGTGCACTTACCCATATTGAAGAAGCGCTCATGTGGATGAACCGCAGAGTAGAGGATCGTATTGAAAGAAATGTCCTTGGAAAGAATGAAGCGTAGTGGTAACATGATCGTTAATGGTTGGTATTACTGCCCGGCCGGTCACAAGACTGGTCAGAGGGTAGAAAAGAATTCCAATATTGAGAATACGCCGATTTGGTGTAAACACTGCAAGAAAGCGTATTACCCGGTGATTAAGGATGGGAAGATGCGAAATGATGGTAGGTGAAACTATAGATGATTACACTTCCACTGTAATGTTCAAACCAATCTGTGCTCATTGCGGATATGTATTCAAGAAAATTGAATATAACGCAA
>ERZ773188.567-NODE-567-length-45652-cov-121.959888_pt1 | contig 45652 bp, 59 predicted proteins | sample MGYA00581011_ERZ773188 | MGnify/ENA primary metagenome ERZ773188 (study PRJEB29015, sample SAMEA2737798) | human gut metagenome | biome: human gut; feature: human-associated habitat; material: faeces | place: China | collected 2012 ...
GTGATGCTGTGTAACAGCTTCATGATAATATCACATTTGCTTTTCTCTGTCAACATATCTTTTTGTTTGTCAGGTATGTGTAACGTTTAAGCGTATGTTATTATAGCAACTTGTCTTTTTTATGTCAAATCGTCAAGGCGGACCTGTTTTGAATTTACAGTCTTCTGCCTACATTCGGATGTATACTCATTCTTTGAATATATATTCACATCAATTCCCTATTCGGTATTTCAGCATTTACTTAATTCCTTTTTCACAGGGCATATCATTTCCTGCTTACACTTGCTTGGCCGGTTCTCATATTTCCATACTTTTTTAATTTTATGAGACTGTCTTTAAATCATAGGGACATAAAAAAGCAGCGCTCTCCTGGCGCTGCTTTTTTATCAATTCTTTTGCTTTGTGTTAAAGGTACCGGTCCTGGAATCATAGGTCAGAAGGTAATCATTTTTGACTTCTCCCTTTTCCAGATGGAGGGTCAGTTCTTTCTTATCTACTGTAAAGGATGCGCTGTCAGCGCCTTCCATAAGGGAGGCTGCTGTAAAGGCTTGTGTGAAATTTCCTTTCTTGTAGGCAATAATCTGTGTGCCTTCCGGATTTCCTGTCTCCACCAGGTAGTATCGCTGGCCGCTATCATTATCTACCAGGGGTGTAATGGTGAGCTTGGCATCTTGATAGCTGGTGCCGTCACTGCTGGTACCGGATTCTATGTTGACGGGCAGGGCGGAAAGGGCCAGTCTGCTTTCGGAAGATTTGTTGGAGAAAATCACGTCTGCCCTGCCGGAGCTGCCGCCGGTCATGCCCACATCCAGCCGCTGCTCCGAGGAAAGGGGCCCATGAAAGGCAGCTTCTCCCTGGTTTACTGCAATCACCGTAGATTCTCCACTGACCCAGCCTGCAGAAACGGTGCCGGCCAGGGCAAAGGATAAGAGCAGTGCCGATGCAATCAGTTTTTTCATAATGGTCCTCCTTTTACAGATATATCAGTGTTTGCTTTATGATTCTATTATATCGGAAGCGGGACACGGGGTAAATAGGGATGCTGCGCCCCTGAATGGAAGAGTAGAAAGGGCTTTGAGGAAAAGGTTCTTAGGATTGACCGGTCCTATGGGCCCGAGGGTTCTTAAGTTTGACGGGGCCCTTGGCCCCGAGGGTTGTGGATTGCCCTTGGACACACCTTCGGTGTGAGGGTTCTTAAGATGGACCGGCCTGACGGCCGGAAGGTTCTTAAGTTTGACGGCCCTTCGGGCCGAGGGTTGTGGTATCGCCCTCTCGGGCGATGAGTATTATAATGCCGCCTTTCGGCGGTCACGTCCACATCGAGTATCATAATCATTCTTACCCTCGCACACCCCTTCGCCACTTCGTGGCCCTCTTCCCCTAAAGGGGACGCAAGGAGCGTTACGGGATTGGCTGTCTGTGTCATATGTGACACAATATCCAGTGCCACCTATTTTCTCGTTTCCCCTTGAGGGGAAATGCCACGTAGTGGCAAAAGGGTGTACGGGGCTGAGCAGAGATATGACACTCTATCATTTTCCTGACCGCCAATCGGCGGCCCCCTGAGCGAAGCGATGCACAGCGAACACATTTTGCACCATCTTACCTCCGTCCACACCGACTTCGCTGGATGGCGTCTCACTGGATTCGCGGGTCGCGGGGCTCCCCTATGAATCCAGTTCGCTTGCACACCCTTCGCCACTTCGTGGCTCTCTTCCCCTAAAGGGGACGCAAGAACGTTACGAAATCGGCGATTGTGTCTTAAGTGCTCCATGGCGAAGTGCAGGAGCCTCCTTTCCGGAAAAGGAGGTGGCGCCGCAGGCACCGGAGAGTGGCAGGGTTTTCTTGGAAAATTCGAGGCCCCATAAGGGCTTCTCCATATTTCTCTTTTTTCTCAGGGCGGCAAGTGATAGGAGCTCGGTCCCTCCTCCGCTCCGGCGAAAACGTCCTATTTGCTCTCATAGATGGGTGGCACAAGGGTGGTTAAGGTGCCCTGTTTTCTCCACGAAAAAGGCTGTGAAGAAATGATTTCCATTTTTCACAGCCTTTTCTGCATTTATTTGACTTCTTTTTTCCTTCCTGCTTTGCGGCCGGGTTTGCCTGCCTTTCCATCGGGCTTATTCGCCGATACTGCATTGCGGGAATGACCATTGGATTTCTTTTTGGTCTTTTTGTCCTTCTTCAGTTTTTTCGCTTTGCGGAGGTGTTTGGGTTCCTTCCCGTTTTCCTTTGCCTCTCCCAGCGCTGCCTTGGCCGCCTGGTCTTCTTCCGCTTCCTGCTGGGCCAGACGGCCGGATTCAGCGTCTTCGGCTTCCTGCCGGGCGGTGAGGGCTTCTTTGGTTTCTTTGGATACGTCGGCATCGCTCATACGGGGCAGGATGACGGTGACGGTGGTGCCTTTTCCTTCTTCGCTGGTCATGGAAAGGGTGCCTTTATGTTTTTCTACAATGTGCTTGCAGATGGCAAGGCCCAGTCCGCTGCCGCCGGTGGATTTGTTTCTGCTTTCTTCCGCCCGGTAGAACCGCTCGAACACTCTTCCCTGCTTGTCTTTGGGGATGCCGATGCCCGTGTCTGAAATGGTGAGGCGCAGTTTGTCTTCCCCTTCCGGTTTCAGGAGGGCATGGACACTGCCTCCTTCGTTGTTGTATTTCACCGCGTTGTCCAGAAGGTTCATCACCAGTTCGGAAAGAAGGGCAGCGTTGCCGTAGGTATAGAGGGGCTCTGCATCTACGGTGAGGGCAACGCCCTTTGCTTTGGCCTGGGGTTCGATGAGATCGGCGGCGTAGTGGACGAGGCTGTCTAAGGAAACGGTTTTCCAGGTAATGGTGGTTTCTGTTTCTTCAATGCGGGACAGGTGCATAATGGTGTCAATCAGGGTGAGCATGCGCTGGGATTCATTGACAATGCGGCTGCCGAAGAGTTTCACATCGTCCGGTTTCTGGTACATGCCGTTGGCAATCATTTCTGCAAAGCCGCTGATGGAGGTGAGCGGTGTTTTCAGTTCATGGGACACGTTGGCAGAGAATTCCCGTCTCATTTTTTCTGCCATATAGGAGGCGGTCATATCGCGGAGCACGATCAGAAGGCCCGTTTCTCCGTCAGCAAGTTCTATTTTGTTCATCACCATCCGGTAGGGATTGTTGAAAAGGCTCATGGTATATTCCTGCCTGCCGTCGGTGCGATAGGCTTTCCCGATGACCCGAAGCCAGTCTTCATCATGGTAAAGGCTGGCAATGCGGCGATATCTTTTATCTTCGGTGAGGTGGAAGATTTCTTCGATTTTCCGGTTGTAGTCTACGATTTCCTTATGCTCGTTCAAAAGGATGATGCCGTCGGAAATGGTATCTACCACGGTACGGATGGTATTTCGTTCCTCTTCAATATCATCCATGTAGTTCTGGATTTCATCATGCTGTTCCTCTACCTTCCGGATGAGGGGGTTCAGTTCCTTATAGTCTGATGGCACGTCGTCCACCTTCTGTCCTTCCATAATTTTCTGTACCAGGTCTCCCAGAAGGTGGAAGGGTTTCAGGATTTTTTCCGTTTCCCTTTCCGCCGCAAAGAGACAGCCTACTGCAAATACCACAAGAAAGAGAATGATTTCCGGCAGGTAGGCGGAAAATCCTATATAGGAAACAGTACGGGCGCTGGAAAGGCGCAGGATGGAGCCGTCAGGGGCTTTCTGGGCATAGTAGCTCTTGGGGTTGTCGTTGGAATCTTTATGAACAGCAGCTCCCTTCCCTTCCGCCATGGCTTCCTTCACTTCCGGGCCGTTTTTATAGTCTTCATCTTTGTTATCGCTGTCATAGAGAACCGTACCATCCCTGTCAAGCCATACGATATGGATGGCCTTGTGGTTGTCATCATAAATACGGCTGAGGTATGCCCGGCTTCCCTCTTCGTCATCGGTGGAAACGGCACCGGCCATGACACTGTTCAGGTGCTGCAGTTCATGGCTGAACTGTTCCTGCATGCCCTGGTAGTAAAGAATGGCGGAGAGGATAAAGGTGGTAATCACGGACACAATGCCCATGAGAAGAAGACTTCTATAAATCCGAACTTTCATATATATAAACGCTCCTGTTTATGATTTTCTGTCACCCAGGCGGTATCCCACCCCTCTGACAGTACGGATGCAGGCGCCTTCATTTCCCAGTTTCTGGCGCAGACTCATGATATGCATATCAATGGTTCTGCTTTCCATTTCAAAGGGTGAATCCCAGACGGCCTGCATGATCTGGTCTCTGGAAAGAACGATGCCCTTATTTAATAACAAATAACATAATAAGTCAAATTCTTTTAATGTAAGCTGTACTTCCCTGCCGCCGGAGGTAACGCTGTGCTGTTCCTGATCCACCACGATGCCGTCGAAGGAAAGAAGCTTTTTCCCTGCCTCCTGGGGCTTTCTGGTGCGGCGGAGCACGGAGCGGATACGGGAAAGAAGTTCCATAATGCCGAAGGGCTTGGTCACGTAATCGTCAGCCCCCAGGTCCAGACCCTTTACAATATCGAATTCACTGGTTTTGGCAGTCATCATGATAACCGGAATGTTCTGCAGTTTGCCGGAAGCCCGGATTTTTTTCAAAATGGTAAGACCGTCCTCGCCGGGAAGCATAATGTCAAGAAGCACCAGGTCCGGAATATTCTTCTGCAGTGCTTCATAAAATTCGGCTGCTTCTCCGAAGCCTCCCACTTTATATCCCTGTCCCCGAAGGGCATAGCTTACCAGTTCGCGAATGCTTTCATCATCTTCTACACAGTAAATAAGCGGCATGTCAGTTCTCCTTTTAAAAAGCGCTGATGAAATCAGGCTGACTGATTGAATCAGTTTCCTTGAAAACAGTCAAAGCCGGCAGAGGCCTTCCAGGCTCCCATGCCGGTTATTGTACCAAAGACTATGAAATGGACAGTCCCCTGTCCATTTCATGAATTTCATCATATTTATTTTACCACATCAGCCGAAATTGCCGGAAACATAACGGATGGTTCTTTCTTCCTTCGGATTTTCGAAAATCTGCTTCGTATCTCCGTATTCCACCATTTCACCAAGGTAGAAGAAAGCAGTTTTATCAGCGATACGCTGGGCCTGCTGCATGTTATGGGTAACCATGACCACTGTGTAATCTTCCTTCAGCTTCACAGCCAGTTCTTCGATATGGGCGGTGGAAATGGGGTCCAGGGCGGAGGTGGCTTCGTCCATGAGGAGTACTTCCGGTTCTACTGCCAGAGCGCGGGCAATGCAGAGACGCTGCTGCTGGCCGCCGGAAAGACCTAAGGCAGACTTATGGAGACGATCCTTCAGTTCATCCCAGATGGCTGCCTGACGAAGACTTCTTTCCACGATTTCGTCCAGGTCGCTCTTCCTGGTAATGCCTTTCAGACGGGGACCATAGGCTACATTATCATAAATGCTCTTGGGGAAGGGGTTCGGCTGCTGGAAAACCATGCCTACATGGCGGCGCAGCACAATGGGATCGATTTCCTTGTAAATATCTACGCCGGAAAGAAGGACCTGGCCTTCTACGCGGCATCCTGGAACCAGATCATTCATGCGGTTCAAAGTCCTGAGGAATGTGGATTTGCCGCAGCCGGAAGGTCCGATGAGGGCGGTAATCTGGTTTCTTTCAATGCGCATGGAAATTTTCTTTAATGCCTGGAAAGCGCCGTAGTAAAGATCAAGGCCTTTGCAGTCAAAAATGATATTGGAATAAACGGACAGGGATGCTGCACTGGCAGGAGCCTGGACAGCCATAGAATTGTTATTTGTCATCATGAATTTTCTCCTTCAGTTTTTCTGGAAATATACCGGCTCACCATTCTGGCTCCGATACTGAATGCTAATACCATAATCATAAGTACGGCAGAAGCCGCTGCTGCTGTGTCCATGGCGCCGGATCCAAGGCCTTCGGTACGGGCAGCCCACACCTGAAGGGACAAGGTTTCGCCGGGACGGAAAGGATTCAATGGGCAGGTGGGAGAAGTCACATCCCACACATTCCAGTTAATATCGGTACTCATACCGGCCGTGTACAGGAGGGCGGCTGCTTCGCCGAATCCTCTCCCCGCGGCCAGGATGACGCCGGTCACAATAGGTCCTACCGTAGCAGGAAGCATGACGTGCCAGATGGTTTCAAAATGGGTAGCCCCCAGAGCCAGACTGCCTTCTTTATACCCTTCCGGGAGGGCCTTGAAAGCATCATAGGTGGTGGATGTAATGAGGGGCAGGGACAGAACGGAAACAGCCAGGGCGCCGGAGAACAGATTCCACTGGCTGTGCACCATGATGATGAATACCAGGTATCCGAAGAGGCCGACTACAATGGAAGGCAGGGAAGACAGGGTTTCAATGGCAATGCGAAGCGTATTGGTCACCTTGCCGGGAGTGGCATATTCCGCCATGTAAACACCGGCCATCACGCCAATGGGAACTGAAATCAGAAGGGAAAGAACTACCAGGTATACCGTATTGAAGAACTGATTGCCAATGCCCTGGGGTCCAAAGGAAAAGACTTCCGGTTTAAAAGCTTTGATTCCGCCCCATACCACATACAGGGTAAAAGCGATGAGCAGGAACACAAAGGCTGCGGAAATGAAATAAAAGAAGAAGGTCGCTGTTTTATCAGCAAAACGGGCTCTTTTGAGTCCTCCGTCAATGAAACGGAGATCAGACATTTTTCCGTTCATCGGCTCTGCCGGCTGTGTACTCATGCCAGGGACTCCTTTCTAGCTGCAATGAGGTGAATCATCAGGATAAAGAGAAGGGAAATAATGAAGAGGAGAAGAGCCATGGTCCACAGAGCTGCATTCAGTTCACCGCCGTCCATGGCACCGCCCATATCGGAAGCAATGGCTGCGGTAAGGCTGTTGGTGGGATCCAGAATGCTTTTGGGGAAAGATTTCATCTTGCCGATAACCATGGAAACCGCCAGGGCTTCACCGAAGGCACGGGCCAGCCCCAGCACAATGGCTGTCAGGATGCCCGGCAGGGCTGCCGGCAGGAGCACTTTGTAAATCATCTGCCACCGGGTGGAACCCAGTCCATAGGCCCCTTCGATATATTTCTTATTCACGCTGCGGATGGCATCAGCAGAAACGGAGGTAATGGTTGGATAAATCATGACAGAAAGGACGATGGCTGCTGCCAGAACTGACTGCCCATGAGGCAGTTTGAACAGTTTCTGCAGGAATGGCACCAGCACCACCAGCCCCACCCAGCCATAAACAACGGATGGAATGCCGACGAATATTTCCACGGCGGGGCGAATCAGTTTTTCTCCCAGTTTCGGGGAAATCTGGGTCATGAATACAGCGGTGGAAAGGCTGAAGGGAATGGCAATGACCAGAGCCAGAAAGCAGGTAAGGATGGAACCCCAGATAAAGATGGCTGCCCCTACCTGGCCGCCGCCTGCATCGGTATCAGATGGCTTCCAGGCGGAGGAGAAGAGGAACTCCCCTATGCTGTGGTGAAAATCGGTGAATGTAAGCATGCCTTTGGCGAGCAGAAAGCAGCCAATGGCAACGGTGAGAATGATGAGGAAGAAACCGCATATAGTGGATATGCTCTTTCCCAGAATTTCTCGCCTGAACATATGCTGCTGGCGCATATTACCGTCCATGAATGGCTCTCCTTTTGAAAGACGTGAAAGGCAGCCGCATATTCACGCGGCCGCTTTTCCCGCAGCTATTTCGTATTACGCTTTTAAACTCAAATTATTTTGTCTTCATTTTGGAGGATACGCCGTAGCCCTGTTTTTCGATTTCTACGCCGTATTCATCAGAGAGAACATAGTCCAGATAAGCTTTCACAGCGCCGGTGGCTTCGCCTTTGGTGTACATGTGTTCATAGCCCCAGACTTTGTACTTGCCGTTGTAAGTGTTTTCCAGGCTCGGTTCTACGCCGTCAATAGCAATGGCTGCTACGTCTTTGTTATTTACCAGGTAAGGAAGAGCTACATAGCCGATAGCACCCTTTGTCTGAGCTACGCTCTGAATCAGTGTGCCGCTATCATCGGTTTCAAGAGATTTATTGGATGCTTCTTCCTGTCCTGCCAGTGCCAGTTCTGTGAAGAGGGCACGGGTGCCGGAAGTGGTAGGTCTTGTTACGAGAACGATTGGTTCATCAGGGCCGCCTACATCTTTCCAATTGGTCACTTTCGCAGTGAATACATCCTGCAGCTGCTGGGAAGTAAGGCTCTTCACCTTGTCTGCAATATCCTTATTCACAATGGTCGCTACGGTCATGGTGCAGACCTTGTGGTCTACCAGTCCCTTTGCCTTGTCAGCGGGGAGCTTCTTTTCTGCCGGTACATCGGAGTTGCCGATGTTTACAGAGCCTTCAGCCACCTGTTTCAGACCGGTGCCGGAGCCGCCTGCATTCAGAGTAATAGATACATCAGGGTTCTTTGTTTTGAACTTGGCAGCTGCATCTTTAGCCAGCGGAAGAAGTGCGGATGAACCGGAAACAGTAACCTGTCCGGAAACCTTGCTGCCGGAAGCGGCGCCGCTTTTAGCAGGAGCGGAGTTTCCGCCGCAGCCTGCTGCTGCAACCAATGCTGCCGAAGAAAGAGCCAGAGCCATCCACTTTTTAAGATTCATTATAAATCCTCCCTTGAAACGAATGATGTTTGCTTTTGTTTTCGATGCTTTAAGTGTAAAGCAGGGATGTAAAAAACAAAGGGAGAAAAAAGTATAGCTTTGATTTAGATTGTAAAAGGAACGTAAAGGGAGCTGCTGCTTAGAGGGACACACCTTCGGTGTGAAGGTTCTTAGGATTGACCGGCCTGACGGCCGGAAGGTTCTTAAGTTTGACGGCCTTTCAGGCCGAGGGTTGTGGTATCGCCCGCAGGGCGATGAGTATGAAGTCAGCGTTACGGGATTGGCTGTCTGTGTCATATGTGACACAATATCCAGTGCCACCTATTTTCTCGTTTCCCCTTGAGGGGAAATGCCACGTAGTGGCAAAAGGGTGTACGGGGCTGAGCAGAAATATGACACTCTATCATTTTCCTGACCGCCAATCGGCGGCCCCCCGAGCGAAGCGATGCAACGCGAACCGCAAATCCGGTGGAAAGCGTCCTGCCGGCTCTCATAGATGGGTGGAGAAGGGTGGTTAAGATTCCCCCTTTTCTCCACGAAAAAAGGGCCGTGAAAAAATGTAAATCATTTCTTCACGGCCCTTTCCCTTATGCCCTTATTAATTATATATGTTCTTATTTTACGCCGAAAGCGGCAGCGGCATCTCTGACCCAGTTGAATCTTTCGGGATCGATGTCCTTGGGCACGGTGCAGTCGGCGCCCAGGATGACGCCCCTGGTACCTGCTTTTTCCAGGATGTGCACCGTTTCTTTTTCCACTTCTTCTCTGGTACCGGAATAAAGGACGCCTTCCGGGTTGTTGTCAAAGCCGCCGATGACGCAGCGGTGATTGAAGATTTCCTCTCCCTTTTCCAGGGGCACTCCTTCGAAAGCCACAGCCCAGTTCACGGCCTTGAAGGGATAGTCCCTGTACCAGGTCAGGTCGTTGTGGCAGCCCATGTAGCCGCAGATGTGGAGCAGGTTATAGTCAGACACCGAGTTGGCTGCTTCCAGCACGGCGATTTCAGAAGGAGTAATGAATTCCCTGTATTTCTCAAAGGTCATATCAGGATGGGGGATGTTCTGTACTGACAGGTAAATCCCGTCGGCATGACCATCGGCAATAACGGCTTTGGCCAGGGTAGCAATATCTTCCGTAAGCACTGCCATGACTTCCTTCAACGCCTCCGGGTCTTCTTTCATGAAGCGGGTAATCACGGTCTTCGCATCGCTCCCGGTCTGTTGGAATTCAATGCAGCGGGTAGGGGCAAAGAGGTTGTAGAATACCATCACTTCTTTACCATATCTTTCTGTGAGGATACCGCAGAGTTCTACCTGTTTCTGAATCCACTCCGAATCCCTGCCCAGAGGTTTGATGTTTTCCGCATCCCTGATGGACTTCAGGTCATGAAGCTGCTCGTGGGGATAGAGGAAAAATCCGTCGGTCATAATTTTCACAAAGTCCGGTTTCCAGGATTTGTAAAAGGTATCATGTCCCGCCAGGTTGTCCACCCAGGCGGAGTGATGGGCCAGTGCGTCTGCGTGTCTCTGATCTGCCAGAAAATGATGCCAGAAACCGACCGGTACACGATCTACCGGTTTGCAGTCAAGAGCTGCCTTTACTAGTTCTCTCTTAGTCTGTGCCATAAATGCCTCCTGCATTTCAATAATTACCGCCTTCGAGAAGCACCGATTCATTCATAGAGTCTGCTTATATAAAAGCGGGCCATGATCATGTCAGTGCTTTTCCAAAGGCTTTCCATCTATCATATCATATAGGGAAAAGGGAGCGCCATCAGCGCTCCCCCATTTTATTCTTCCCCATTCATCTTTTTGATTTCCGCCAGAAGGTCTTCCGCTTCCTTCATGGCCGCCTTCTCTCTTTCAGGATTTTCTGTGAAATCCATATCCACCGCCATGCCTTCATGGATATCGGGCAGCCAGGCCGCCGGAAGAATCACCGTTTCCTCGTCGTCTGTTATCAGTACCGCCTTTTTCCCTTCGATACGGTCTACAATAGCTTCTTTCTTCATCATGCCCGCTCCTTTTCAATATGATAACTGCTGCCGTCGGTGGTCAATGTGACCGTGCCATTCCTGTCGGTGCGGTATACATGGACTTTGGCTTTTTCCAGTTTGTCCAGGGTCACTTTGTGGGGATGACCGTAATCATTGCCCTGGCCGCAGGAAATGAAAGCATCCTTCGGAGAAACGGCTTTCAGGAAAGCAGGAGACGTACTGGTACGGCTGCCATGGTGGCCCACCTTCAGCACATCGCTCTTCAGGGTGCCTCCCTTGTCAAGAATGGTCTTTTCTTCCTCTTTTTCTGCATCGCCGGTGAACATCATGGAGAATTTCCCATAGGTCAGACGGCCTACTACGGAATTGTTATTGAAATCGGAATTTCCCTTCTGGTCTTTGATAACCTTCACAGGCCCCAGCACGTTGTATTTGACACCGTCGAAGAAATCCACCTCGTCCCCTGCCTTCAGCACATGGTAGGGAATCTTATTCGCTTTGATCTGCTTCAGGTAGTTTTTGTAGGAGCCGGTGGCCGCAGGCATGCCGTCATCGTAAATGGCATCTACCTTGAAATTTTTGAAGATGGCATTCATACCGCCCAGATGGTCTGCATGGGGATGGGTAATAATGATTTTGGAAATTTCCTTGACCTTGTATTTATGAAGGAGCGCCACAATCTGGTCCCGGTGTTCAATGTCCCCGGTATCAATCATGACAAACTTCCCATCCTTTTCCAGAAGGAAGGCATCTCCCTGGCCTATGTCCAGCATACGCACAGTAAGCTGTCCTCCTTTGGCGGCAGCAGAGGCCTTCGCCGGACTGGCCGAAGAGGACGCGCTGCTGCCGCAGGCGGAAAAGGCAGCGGTTAATGACAGTGACAAAAGAAACACTGCCAGAAATTTCATCAGTTTTTGAAATATATGCATGGTTATCTCCCCATTTTCATCACTTCTGCCCGGGCCAATGGAATCCATTCTGCCAGATCACCGGCCCGGTAGCCTACCGGTGTCTTTTCTGCCGCCATATCTCCTGCCAGCCCATGAAGGTATACCCCTGCCAGGGCGGCGCCGGACGCATTCATGCCCTGTCCTGCCAGGGCCGCTATGATACCGGTCAGGGTATCTCCCATGCCGCCGGTGGCCATGCCCGGGTTGCCGGTAGTATTTACATAGGCCGAGCCGTCGGGCATGGCAGTCACCGTAGGCGCCCCCTTCAGTACCAGTACCACATGGTTTTCCACGGCAAACCGGATGGCTTCGTCAATCCGGCCGTCCTCGATTTCTTTGGGCGATAGTCCGGTGAGGTGGGAAAATTCCCCTACATGGGGCGTAAGGATGAGCCGCCCGGGACAGGTATCCAGGGCAATGTTCTCTTCCTTGACTGCAAAAAGGGCATCCGCATCAATGACCATGGTCTTATCAAAAGAAGTGATGAGACGCTTCACAAACTTTCCCGTTTCCTTCTCTCTGCCAAGGCCGGGCCCCAGGGCTATGACGTCGTAGGCCTTCGCCTTTTCCAGCGCTTCTTCGCTGTCCGCTTCAGTAAAGAAGGGGCCTTCCCCGAGAGAAGAAACCATGAGCTCCGGAATCCGGCCTGCCAGCGCAGAATGAGCACCGGCAGCCGTCACCACCGCCACCTTGCCGCCGCCGGCATAGAGAGCCCCCTGGCCTGCCAGAAGCGCCGCTCCCTCCATACCATAGGAGCCGGCAAAAATACCGATGAAACCATTCTTTCCTTTATGGGACACCCGATTTCTCACGGGAAGGATATTGAACACATCTTCCTTTTCCGTCAGATGGACAGGAAAATCCATGCGTGCCTCATCAGGAATGCCAATGGGCGAATAGAGCAGATTGCCGGTGTAGGAAGAACCGGGATACAGCACATGGCCCCGTTTCACGGAACCCAGTGCCACCGTATAGTCTGCATCCACCACCACCCCGGCGGCCTTGCCGGTATCGGTCAGCATGCCGCTTGGCACATCTACGGATATGATAATGCCCTGGGCCTCGTTCATCAAAGTAATCAGAAGCGCCTTTTCCCCTTTCACCTCGCTGGAAAGGCCGGTGCCTATGAGGGCATCCACCAGGATATCGGCGTCATGGATATAAGGAGCCCCTTCTTCAGCCCTGGAAATAGGAATCACCGGGATTCCCATTTTATCTATCACATGCCTGTACTGCTTCGATGATTCGCTCATGTGGGCCTCGTTTCCCATGAGGAGCACCAGCACCCTGGCTCCCCGGCCGGCTGCGTAGCGGGCTGCTACGAACCCGTCGCCTCCATTATTTCCTGTGCCGCAGAGAATCACCGTAAAGGCGCCATCCCAGTCCACATATTTCTCTGTCAGACGGACCACCGATGATCCTGCATTCTCCATAAGCACCATTTCCGGAATCCCATACTCCTTCATGGCCATGGAATCCAGAAGCCTTGACTCTTCAGTCTTTGTCAGTATCATTCCTGCCTCCTGCCATTACAACCACTGCAATGGCCATATGTTCTTCATGGGAAATGGAAATGGACATGTCCGTGATGCCAAGCTGCTCTGCCCTTTTCTGGAAAGTGCCCTGCAGATGAAGCACCGGCGCTCCCCATTTCGTCCAGGTCACAAAGGCATCCTGCCAGGCAGAGCCGAAAATACCGATGCCCAGCGCCTTCCCTGCCGCCTCCCTGGCTCCCCAGAGAGCCGCATAGGACTCGGCCCGCTTCTTTCCCTTCTTCTCGCAGTGAGCTATTTCCTCTGCTGTGAAAATCTTCTCCGCCCGGGCGGGGAACTTTTCCAGTATCCGTTCCCACCGGTCGATCTTTACTAAGTCTACACCTACATACATGGGCTTCTCCTTTCGTGAAACCGCTACATCCGACTGTAAAGCACCGATTCCAGGGCCACGGCTTTGATTTCCTCCCTGGAATCCAGGAATCAACACAGCCCCTATGGATGAATCAGCACTTCTTTTCCTTTCCTCTTTATTGTACAAAAGCCTATGATCTTATTCAAATGAAAGATAAAATCATGGGAAATGAGCCGTAAAAGCAAGTCTTTATATTTCTTTGAAAGTTTCCTTGCCATGGCAGTCAAAATATGATAGAATGGCATGGTATGAATAATGCAGACGGGAGGTGAAATACATTGCCACAGATTAAAGCCAACATGAAAAGCATGAGACAGGACGCTGCTAAAAGAGCTGCCAACGCTGCTGTTAAATCCCAGATTCACGGCGCTATGAAGAAAGCTGTAGCTGCTGCTAACTCTGACAATAAAGAAGAAGCTTTTCGCGCCGCTGTAAGCATCATTGATAGTGCTGCCCAGAAGGGCGTCATTCATAAGAATGCAGCCGCTCGTAAGAAATCCCGTCTGAACGCAAACGTAAACGCTGCCATTGCCAAGGCTAAAGCTGCTGAAGCAAAAGAAAAAGCAGAAGCTGCCAAGGAAGAAGCAAAGGAAGCTTACAAGGAAAAGATGGAAGAAAAGGCCTGAGCCCTTTCAAAAGAACTGTGCCCTTTACGGCGCAGTTTTTTATTGCACTAAATCCTGCCTCCTGTGCAGGGATATACTTCCCGAAGTTTTATGGGCTCTCTCCGGAATGGCTGACCCCTCCCGGAGAGATTCAGCGCTTCAGCCGGATATATAACGTATGGCTCCAGCGAGAGGCGGCAGGACAGCACATTCCCTGCATCATATGCAAGGATGAGCCTTTGGAAATGCTGTCATTCCACACAAAAAAGCTCTGAAAAATGTTTCGCATTTTTCAGAGCCTTTTTTTCATGCATCCATACCGCCCTGTTTCCTCCAGGTAAGGAAAGTGCTGATGCCAGTCCAGATGAGGGCCGCCCCTACCATGTACATGAAGAGGAGTCCCGCTGCGTCAGGACGAAATACCAGAAGCAGTCCCAGAAGAATCTGCACCACCGCTGCCACCATATAAAGCCTGGGATTTCTCAAAGATGCCTGTTTTCTGGAACGCAGGATCATCATGAAAATACCGCGGAGAAGAATGTAGAGGGCAAAGAGAAGAGGCAGCATGAAGGCCACCACGGCAAAAGCCAGGGAAATCATCATCCACAGGCCGAAGACCGTATCTAGGACTGCCATGAGAAGATGCCAGAGAGAACGGCTGGCGCCCTCCGTTTTCATCCAGCGGAGAATCTGGCATACCCCGCCAAGGACAAGAACAAATCCGATATAATATCCCACCGCCAGAAGGGACTCCGCCGGCTCCGCAATACAGAAAATACCGGCGCCTATAAAAAGAATACTGCCAATAAAAAGCAATGCTGATGGAAGCATACCTATCGCCTCTTTCATGAAAAAAGAAATAGATTTCATGAATGCTTCCTTACTTTATCTCCTGTTTATATTATAGTCCTTTTATGCTGTCTATTCCACATAGACAGAGATGATTTCCATAGGAACCATACCGGATAGGAAACTTCAGTGACGCAAAAAAAAGGCTTTGGAGAAAGGATTCCCATTTCTCCAAAGCCTTTTTTCAGATCATTCTGTGAGCTTCAGCATGCTTTCCAGATCCACTGCATGGAAGGAGGGGCAGGCCGGCTTTTCTTTCAGCACCGCTGTCACATAGGACAGGGCTGCTGCCACACCGGTAACCAGACCATTTTCGGCTATATCAAATTTCGGCGTATGATGAGGGCTGCCGCTTCCCACATCTTTGTCATAAATGCCGGTGAAGAAGAATACACCCGGCCAGGTAGACTCGGTAATGGAGAAGGTTTCCGTAGCCATCCACATGGGGCAGTTTCTGTCCAGGGCCCCTTCGCCCAGCTGGTCCACCACTGCCTTCCTTGCCAGGTCCACGCATTCCTTCGTATTGACGGTCACCGGGAAGTACTGGTCCTCCACCACTTCCACCGTGCAGCCGTGAAGGGCGGCGGTATTCTTCGTGACCTCCAGAAGGGTCTTGCGGAAAGCCAGGCCGTCTTCGTTTTTCGTGCAGCGGGCTGTGCCGGCAAACATGAGCTCTTCAGGAATAATATTCGGTTCATGACCGGCTTCCACGGAGCCGAAAGAATAGGTGAAGCTGTCCGTAGGCGCCGTGACCCGCATGCGGTAGGAACGGAGCTCGGAAGCAATGGAAATAAAGCATTCAATGGGGCTCACCGCCATATCGGGGCGGGAACCGTGGCCGCTTTTTCCATGAAGCTTGATGCGGAAGAAATAGGCTCCTGCCATGGCAGTGCCGTAAAGGATGCCTACCTTTCCTGCCGGCAGATCCCATTTCACATGGGTGCCAAAGCAGGTATCCACATGGATATGATGGTCCCTGAGATAACGGAGCATGGGAGCAATTCCTCTTTCTCCCATTTCCTCGGCTTCCTCAAACATAAGAACCACCTTTCCTTCCCACTCCGTTTTATGGAGAGAAAGGATTTTGGCCTCTGTCAGCAGCATGGCCATATGTCCGTCGTGGCCGCAGGCATGCATGACGCCATCGTTTTGGGAAATGCACACCCTTTCCTTAGACAGGTTCACCGGATCTTCCTTAATAGGAAGGGCATCAATGTCTGCCCGCATGAGCACCGTCCAGCCCGGCCTGCCGCTGTCAATAAATCCGAATACCCCACCATGAGGCACCCGTACTGTTTCAATTCCTAATTCGTGAAGAAACTTTTCAATAAAATCCATGGTCCTGAACTCTTTCTGTGAAAGCTCAGGATTTTCATGAAAATGGCGGCGCAGTGAAATCACTGTGTCCCTTTCTTTTTCAGCTGCATCTCTGCAATCCAAAAGAATCCCTCCTCTATTAAAGCCAATCAGGCTTTTCTTATGGGAAAACGCTCATCCATTTCATAAAAGCAGCGCATTCCTACTGTCGTCTCCGCCACAGGTGAATGGCAGACAGCACAAAGGCCGCCACCACGACCACTGTGGCACAGAGAGTCATGAAATCATTATGTTCATACAAACGATACAGGCTGAATAAGGCCAGAAGCCCCAGCAGCACCAGCTTTATATTCACACTCTCATCTCCTTTGAAAAGGATACATCCATCATAACACAGGGGGACAAGGGATTCAAAAGGGTTCAGCGCCCTTTGGGCGCGAAGGGGTGCGGCCGGCGCCGCGGGTTGTGTAATAGGGTTGTGGAAAAAGATTCTTAAGATGAATGGGCCCAGGGCCCAAGGGTTCTTAGGTTTGACAGGCCCTGCAGGCCCGAGGGCAGCGGTGGCGGCTTCGCCACAGTTTTTATAGAGGCTATTCTCACCGCTTCGCAGGCCCCTTTCCAGGAAAGGAGCCTGCGTTACGTGGTTCCCCCATTTTTTCATTGACGATAGGTCAGTCTGTATGATAAAATAATTACCGATATGCCGGAGTGGCGGAATGGCAGACGCACCAGACTCAAAATCTGGCGATGGCAACATCGTGCGGGTTCAAGTCCCGCCTCCGGCACCAACTTAAAAAGCACCGATAAAGTCGAATGAAATCGACCATCGGTGCTTTTCTGTTTGTCCTAAAATTCTGCAAAAATGAACACGTGAATACGATATTTTTACGATATTGGAGTGTCCCGCATTGATTACCTATCAGCGGCATCTACTTCCCGGTCAATTCTTCTCCATAGAGCCTTTCCATTCCCTGGCGGGTAACTAGCCACACCCGCGGCCCTGATCTACGGCATTCGTCTTCTGTAAATCTAGGTGGGTATCCCTTTTGCCCAGAGCAGGCTTTTTTTATAGTTACCTCGCTAAGTCCCCAACGCTGAGCAGCCTCGGCTGTGGTCATGACTTCATTTATTATTTTCATTTTCTTGTAATCCTCCACACGACATAAGCCCCAATGGTAATCCCGCTAATTAATGCTTCAATCATACCTTTGTTCCAGTTCAATACATAGAGCCCGCCCGCCGCCGCAACAGCGAATGCAATATCATATATTTTCATTTTAAATCCTCCTGTGATATAATGCAGGTAGTGGGGGAGGTTCCCGCCTCCCCTTACCTGCGCCTTCTTAACGGTTTCGCTTGGTACGCCTATGCCGTTTAGAGGGCTTCTTTCTTATGATGTAGGGTAGAAAAGCGATTATCCATGTTGATAAGAAACTTGCCAACCACTCTACATCTGATTTATCTACTTGCATTTTTATCACCTCCTTTCTTAACTCTGTATACATTATATATCTTTATCGGTATATTGTCAAGAGGAAATAGCCAGATTTCTTCGATAAATACTGATTTTTTTACTACAACAAGATGACCGCCGTTCATATGTTTTCTCTTGACGATATCTTATTAAAATTGTATTATGAAGATACCAAGTTGATCCTTGTGCATACGGATGGACCCGGTCCGGTTGTTGCCGCAGCCGGAAGGAACTTTAAAATTTTAATGTTTCCCGCCGTTCGTACGTGAAAAGCCCGCCTTTATAGGTGGGCTTTTCACGTTTTTGCTTTATTTACCTGTTGTTCATATATTATATTTTACTTTATGTATGGTATAATCTAATTGGTTCATCCTAAGCCGAACTAAAGCCTTCGGGCAGAAGGGAGGTGAAGTATGTACAAGGATCAACATGGCTGGTACATTCTTCGAGCCACTAGAACCGATAAGAACGGCGTAGTGCACTATGCCCGCGATTACGGTAAAAGATGCTTCAAAATTTATATTATAAGATTCTGATAGCATTAAATAGTAAAGCCGAGGGATGAACCGAGAAGGAGCAGCGGCAACTGCTCCTTCTTTCATTTAGCACTATAAAAAAGCCGTACCAGCCCATCCAAAGGATGAACTGATACGGCTTTTCGTTACCATTCGAAAACAGTGTACAACACGCTTCCGCCTTTTGGCTTCCCATTCCAGTCAAAGTAAGCTAGGCCTTCAAACCGCCCTGCCTGATAGCCTGCCGTGAAATAGCTCTTATCATAGACATACGAAACCCCAGCCTTTACCTTGTGGGCTTTTCGCAGGTTGATTTTATAGACATCTACTTTTTTGAGATCCTCATCCGGTGTTACAATCGTCCGGTCTGATTTCTCCAACGCTTTAGCAGGCAATGACTTATCCTTGTTCTGCAGTTGCTTAGCTGTGTTCTCAGCAGCCTTCTCGACAGTTGGAGCGGTTACATAGTAAGTGACGGAAGGCGTGGATCCGGATGTTTTTTCGATTTCTCGGACAATTGTTTGCGCCGCAGGTTGTGTTACATGAATCTCCCTGGCAACTGTTTCCGGCTGTGTTACCTGCTCTTGAGTCAGCACTTTTGGCTCATGCCTGGCTTGGTATTGCTCCGACAAATAAGTAGCCAGCCCAGCCACAGCCAGTCCTGTGAGAATGCACAAGCCCATCATGATAACTTCTTTCCTTGAGTCACCCATTTAATCATCCCACTCATGCTGCACATTTTCGAACTTCTTATAAGCATCAAGATAAATCTTTTCCTTGTCCCCATCGAAAGTTACTTCGTAATACATCCCAACCGGCAGATTGGTAGCCACGAGGCATTTGGCATTTTGAAGAGTTTTGCAGAACCACACAATAAATACATTATCTTTCTTGAATTCTACCTTATCTGTCTTATCGATATGGCTTTGGGTGTATTCATATACCAATTCAATAGCTTTTGCTTTCCAATCCATATTATCCTCCTTTGACGTCACCTATACTTTCAATCATCCCACCCGTCGAACCTCATGAGGTCATTGGCTCTGATAGTCGAAATGATTTTATCTGCATAATCCGGATCCGTTGCGTAGACTGGAGCCATGGCACGAACAAAGGCTTCTACATCCCATGTCTTGTGCCAGGTATCCAGGGCATCAGAATAAGCCGGTTCTTCTGTCATCAGTACACACCAATCCCTAATGGCGTCCTCCAGGCTTCCGTAGTCTTGGAACCTAGCTGTAGTATCATAATACCGCACGTTCGGTGCCCACTCCTGGGTTTTTTTCTCTACATAGTCCCCTTCCCCGTTATATTTTCTACCGAAATAGTTGTAATTCCCTATGCAGGACTTTCCCCAGCCGGACTCAATGGCTGCCTGTGCGATGCAAACAGATGCTGGCAGGTTGTAATCAGCACAGATCATCCCTGCGGTATTCCCGATAAAATCAATAAATTCATCCGGTGTCATTGTAATCCCTCCATTTCACATTCCCATTTTTCGCCGAATCAACGTGGCTAGCCCATGCACCGCAGATACTCCCGCATCATCCAAATTTTCGATGATGCTCAGTACTTCCGTAGATGCCAGATATGCCACTACCATCTGTGAGAAATTGATGTGTCCGCCGATTAAGATATCTGCCAGCCCACCCGCCATGACCAGCAGAATATAGACAATAACTTTACCGGCAAACTGTGTTTTCATCTCGTGACTGTTGATAATCCTCGCCTGATGAGCTGCAGGAATAGCTTTGATTGAATCTACTAAGGAAGGAGTCCCCACCCCGTTTTCTCTCAGCATCCCGCAGGCCAGTGCGATGAACTTTGCAAATAGGTCCAGCGCAACCACCAACGTAAAAGCCGTAAAAAGTGTAAGGTGCCGTGATAAAGATATCAGCACTATCCCTCCCAAAATTTTAAATGGCCACCCGTTTGGGATGGCACATACTGCTTTATCTGCATAGATGTAAATCTGCCCGATAAAATCCATCATGCTTTATCCTCGCTTTCATCATTCTTCTTGTCCTCCGCTTCAGCTACAGCCATGACGTCAATAATAGCGTTGTGAGGACAGTCATCCCACGGACAACGTCCATCCTCATTCAAAACATTTCCGCAATATTCGCAAAAATCCATAATTGTACCTCCTTATGCATTCTTAATCTCTGCACTCATCGCTGTGAGTACAGATTTATACTGAGCATCGATCTTACTCGTGTCTGATCCAAGCATGGCCGCCTTCACTCTTGCTTCTACGAGAGAATCGATCTGTGTCTGGTACTTCGCTTTGATTGTGGCTATGGCAGATGCCTTCTTTTCGGCCGCGGTCAGTTCCGGAGCCACATAAGCGGCCGGCTTCCCATCCGTGCCGCGGATGTAGTCGCCAGAAACGTACTTGTCGAAATCTTCGGCGGTGATAATTTCAACCGTAGTCGCCTCACTAAAAAGGCTCTTACCTTTTTCGATAAGAGCTTCTAATTTTTCATTATTCTTTTCTTTTGCCGGGTTGAAATCACAGATGATTGATCCCACCCGCTTTCCGTCTTTGTCAAAGCCGGCGCAATAGTAATCTACGTTTGTTGCACTCATGAGAACCTCCTATACTGAATGCGAGGTGATTAAAATGAGAAAACCTAATGGATATGGAACTATAAAAAAATTATCGGGTAATCGGAGGAGGCCATTTGTATTTCTTGTCAGCGAGCATGGCCATCAGAAGCCTGTTGAATACTTTCCTACGCAGATAGAGGCGGAAATCTTTGCTGCTGATTACAACAAATTTCATCGAAATACCTCCCTTGCTGACCATCGTATGACTTTTGAAGAATTATATTGCAGATGGCTTCCCAGACACATTGCGGATACGGATCCATCCGCCAGCGCCATTTCCGGATACAGCAATTCATTCCGGCATTGCTCATCCATCCATGGAATGGCCTGGGCTGACATCAAATACCCTGACTACCAACGCATCCTAGACAGCATGAGGAAAGATGGTTTGTCTTATTCATCACTGAAGAAAGTCAGGTCATTAATCTCACTCATGACTGCCTATGCCGGAAAGATAGAAGCCGGAGGGAAAAATTATGCTCCATTGCTCTCCCTGGGCCGCAACCATCCGGTTAGGCCACACAAACCATTCAGCCGGCAGAAGATAAACAGGCTATGGAAGATAGCCGATTACCCTGGCACCGATACTGTGCTGATTCTCCTATACACTGGAATGAGAGTAGGTGAAATGCTCCATTTGCTGAAATCAGACATCAATCAGAAACAGCAGCTCATCCGCATCACTCGCTCGAAGACTGAAGCCGGCATCCGCACCATCCCCATCCATCACAGGATCCAGCCAATCATTTCCATCCGGATGCAGTCACCTGGTCCTTATCTCATTGCTGATGAATCAGGGAAGCCATACAGCTATGCCAGGTACTGTGCCATGTGGCGAGAAGTAATGGATAAAATCCATGCCTCTGGTCACACTACTCATGACTGCCGGCACACTGTTGCGACTCTTCTTGATAACGCTGGCGCCAATGAAACTGCAAAGCGCAGAATCCTGGGCCATTCCGGCGGAGATATCACTGAGCGAGTTTACACCCACAAAGGCATCCGACAACTAAGAAAATGCATCGAGCTGCTGAAATGACTTGTTACTAATACGCTACCAATAGATTAGCGTAATGCTCCAATATCATCGAATTAGCCTTGGTTGTGCTTCTGTTACTAGTGATACCTGAGATATCAGCAGAAAGGCCAGCATCCGTAGGTTTTAAAAGACTTGGATACTGGCCATTTCGGCTATAGACATAATCCTGAAAATTTCAAAAATCGGGAAAATGTTATGCTAAAGATGATTCTATCAAACTATATCCGATTCTTTGAACAGTGGGTATATAACGAAAACACAACATCACGCCATATGACATATCCCATTTCTTTCAGTGGTATACCAGCGCTTACAATTTCGTCAGCTTACCAACTAGGATTATATCCTTACAATGAATCAGAGACTGGATTTGATTATAAGTTAGCATCTGATGGAAGTTCGATCGGAAAAAACATAATGCATGGCATTGCTATAGGATACTAGACAGTGGGGAACTATAACATGCCCATCTGTTAGTGCTAATGCTGTTTCAAGGGGCTCTGCATCTTTGCCTATATCTTTAAGCACAGCAGTACTTGTTAGCTTGTCTGAAATTGTAGATGGGGGAACAGAACAAAACTGGACAGTTTTTCACTGGTCAAATGGTGATTTAACAACAATCAAAACTTACGCCGTAGCATCAGTTGCAATAACTAATCCAGAGATCAGATGGATGGTAATCGGGAAATAATCGCACAATCATTTCCCAATTGCCACCCAGAGCCATCCAAGGCTTCCTGTTTTTGACGAATACACTTCAAATGAGCTGGTGCTTCGAGCCCATATTTGCCAATCCACAGTTGAGCTGAGCTGGCCGATATTAATCGCATTTGCAAACAACATGCTGTCAGAAAAATCAATGTTCATTGGTATTGTGAAATTTCCGCCGCCAGTTGCAATTCCCCACTGTCTAATATCCAATTGCCATCCAGCAGCCGCCAATGCTCGAAGCTGATGAATACCTGGTGGCTCCAGTTTTGGTAACATTGTAAATGGATTGGATTGCATTCTTTAATGCAGGATCATCTGATGTGCAATATGTCTTAGGGATATTAGTGAATGATATCGGATAAGTAAAACTATTTGAATTGTTGGATGTCGATCCAAGATATCCCCACTGTCTACCATCCAATCGAAATATACATAAAAATAATTTTTATTCCCGTTGCACTTGCATCTTGGCCGAATACCTCGACGTGGTCATTATTTAAATAGTAATAGCTCAAATGTTCCAAGTTTTTATCATGTATATCCTCTTCCATAAAACAAATGCTAGCTATTTTGTTGGGATACGTGACCGGTAATGTAACAATGCCATAACCGCTGCTATTGGTTTCATCTTTTCCCCACTGTATAATTAAGCCTCCGAAAAAGCTACCAAGGCAGACATACCCATTCTGTGCGATATTGTACTTCACTCCGGATGCCGTCAGCACCATCTTGAGAAGCTTCCCGAGAACGGAATCGGTAGTAATAGCATCTACCACAGTTCCCAACGTCTTGCTTGCAAGGCTTGCCATGATGCCACTATGCCAGTCGGTAATCTGAGCTGATTCAGTTTCCGGGTGCAGGGTATCGTAGCTTTTCGTTGTCTTGTTGTAATGATGCAGGATTGATTTCAATATACTCATTTTTCTACTCCTTTACTTCCAACCATAAAGCATTCGTATCCGTAGGCTCTGTACCGCCTACGATGAGATTTTCAACTGGCACTTCTATCCATGTCTCTGCCCCGTCAGACGGCTCGATCGAGACTGATACGTTCGTTTCTGCTGGCCCTCTGAGATATGGCAGATTATTCCAAGATGTACTGCCGTCGCCCGCTTTCAGACGATAGGTATCGGATTCAATCCCGATTTCTCCGGCGAGCAGGACGGGGTTTTTATTTGACCAATTCTCAGATGTATCAATGCGGCTTTGAATCTTGCCTTTTATTGTTTTCGTGGCCATAATGACCACCTCTTATGCGTTGCCGCAGTTGATGACCACCGTGTCCGTGGTCTTGACGATGGAGGCCCCATCCTTAAGCTGCGTAGAGTTTTTTGCCGCGAAGGCGGCGTCGAACCGGGCCTGTGTCCAGTATAAATTCGACCCTTCAGAGATGTTGGCGGTGGTCAGGGTGACTACGCCAGTCTTTCCATTGACGCTGGTCACTGCATCGGCAGGAGGTGTCAGGAGCTGCCAGTTGGCTGACTGCGTGGGATCGTCTTTAGTCAAGATATATGAGCCTTTATCACCGCCAGTGCTGATTACGCACACATCGCCTGTCTGGGCGGTGAGCTTGAGCATGTCTGCCCTGCTGGAGGCCGTAAAAGTATTAGTAATGGCCAAGGCCGGGAGTACTGCGGTGTCAAGTTTCCCGTCGCTTCCAAGCACAGGGACGTTACCGGATGCTGTACCCGTGTTTTTAGTAGCGACCGACCCCAGCCCGCTAATCTTTCCTACACTAATTCCGCTTGGCATGTCGGATGCGCTGAGGTTAGCAACCCCGGTCACGATGCCCTTAGCGTTGACAGTGACCTTTGTGTACGTGCCCGCCGTAAATGCCTGCCCCGCCAGAGCTGTAGTAATGGCCAGATTGGAGCTCCCGTTGAAACTGCCGGAGCCAGTTACGTCGCCGGACAGGCTGATAGTCCGTGAGGATGACAGCCTGTCTGCGCTGGCCACGTTGTTCACGGACGCTGTGCCGGTTGAACTATCAACGGTGACCTTGCCGGTCCCGCTGGAGGACTTGATGCCCCCCAGATTGTCGCTGGTGGCAGTAGGCAGGCTGTATACTACCACATCCGCTCCGTTAACGGTCAGGCTCCCGTTCGTGCCGCTCTTACTTATGGCAGCTCCGGACCATGGCAGTGCAGACCACAGGTTGGTTCCGTCGCCGATTTTGATTCTTCCTGAGTCGGTTTCTACGCCCGGTTCGCCGACTGCCAAAATTCGTGTGCTGGTGGCCCACTGGGTGGCGCTCCCGGTTCTGAGCTGTAAAATTACATTTTTTAATGTCTGTGTAGCCATTATGCTGTCCCTCCGTTGATCGCTTTTATCTCGTGCCAATCGCTTGCTATTGGCCTATATGCCAGATTTTCTTCATCCCATAGATAACTTATGCTTTCTCCCATGTCCACATACAGGGACTCCTTATCCCCTAACGATGGGAAATCCGCCTTCTTGGCAAACCGTTTAATGATGTGTGCTGCCTGACCCTGTGTAACCCCGTCTCCAGCGGCGTTAATCGTTGTCTTCCCGGCCTTCAGATGCATGGCGTGCACAGAAATGGCATGCACAGACACTTTCGCATCGATAGTCTCTCCCATCTTTATCACCCCGCGTCAGGATTAATAACAAATGCGTAAGGGCCGTAGGTCATCACATTCTTCCCGGCTGTAATTTCTATGTCGTAAATATACTCTCCTGCTTTCAGATCCTTCGTGAGTTCGTGGTTTATGAAGAGCTCTCCCGACTGCAATGGTACCGATGCCAGCAAAGGGTATGTCAGAAGGCTGTTCTTCCTTAAGTGAAAAACGGCATTATAATCCTTGACTTTTTCACCGTCGATTTCTACGTCAAAATCAAAGTCAAGAGTGCCCGTGTCTCCCCTTGTAAGCTCTATAGCGCAAGTTTTCTCGTGAAATGCAAACATTGTATCACCCCACGATTTCAACCCACAGCCCTCTGTCTGACATTGATTTCGGCTTGTTTGCGGTGGCTGTTACCATCAGCAGATTTTCATGAGCTGTCTCTGATGTGTTGTGGCTTGCAAGGTCAGAAGCGGTCACAAGGCCTTTTGTATCAACACTTGTCACTACATCGTCAACACTTTCAATGGCAATCGTCATGTGTAATGCAATGCTCAGTACGGTAGCTCCACCTTTGGCCTGAATGTAATCAGAGTCATCAGCAGTGGCCACACAGTAAAGGATTTCTCCTGCGTCCGGATCGCTTGCAAAAAGACCAATTTCCTTCAGATAAAAGCCTTTTTCCAAATCTGCATTGATAAGGACTGACTCCACGTCACACCGTCCGTTAGGATCCGGCGTCACTGCAGATATGTCAAGAACCTTTTTAGGGCTTGCCAAGTCTGTCATCAGTTCTATGCTGGATGGCGTGCCATCTCCAACTTTCATTTTTGTAAACTGAAGCTTGCATTTCCCGGCTTCGACCTTTGCAGCAAGCGCTTTCCCGAGGTTCGTTAAGACTCCTCCTTTGAAATCAGCCATTTACTTTTACCTCCTTGAAAATATATGTGGGCATTGAAACTGCCTTGTCCATAGCTGCATGCTGCGGCCCTACGTCCAGCATGCCTATCTTGATTTCTTTGTGCATGATCACCGGCACGGCCAGATGCTTGATTACCGTTTTCTGACGCTGAAATGCAACTCCGTCAAGCCAGGAACGCACATTTTTTGCTTCGCAAATGGCATCTACCAAGCTCTGAAGCTTGTCACCGTTTGGAATGGGCCCCGATTCTCCATTGACTCTGAAATGAAATGGGCTCCCTCCATATTCAAACCACTCTTCTGCTTTAGCGTAGCCCAGAAGCACTTTAACGACCGATTTTACAGCCCAGGATGTTCCTTTGTATTTATGATCCTTTATTGCATTCTTTACCAGTTCCCTTTTCTGCGAAATGTCCATGTCCTCACTGTATGTATCTACATGAAGTTGCCAGGCCAGTGAATTTACTACCGGTTCCGGAAGCTCATCAATCCGACTCATAATCAACTCGTTCACCGTTTCGGTGGTGACCTTGTTTATAGAATCGGTCACTGCTTTAGATGCATACACCACATTTTTATCGGCCTGCAGAGAGGAAGGAAGGATTTTTGAAATTTCCGTTTCATTCAGTTTCATTCACTGCTCACCCCTCCGAAGGTAATGGCTGGCGTACCGGCTACCGCAATTTTACCCGCATCTACTGCAGTAAGTGTTGGGGATGTGACGGTTACTTTTTCCGCACCAGCCTTGACCATCAGAGCATACAGCTTCGATGGGTCGATATCCCTTCCCAGTTTTTCTTTCTGCCAGAGGATATAATCATCCACCGCCTGCTTCACGGCGTCCTGAATATCCGAAGCGTGGGCTTTATTATCACTTGAAATCGTGTATGAAGCGGAAACATCATAGCTTACTGTCGTGGGTGCAGATACGGTTACATGGTCTGTCAAAGGTCTGACCTTTTCTGCACTGCATACCTCAAGCACTTTATCCAGGACTTCCTGTTCCGGTACCTTCCCGCCGGAAAGCAAAGGCACAATCAGCACCTCGCCGGCAGAAGGAGAAGAAACATATACATCGGAAATATCTGCATTGGCTGTTTTTGCCCAGTACTTATAAGCCCCGTAGGAACCTGCATCTGAGAATGACTCAGGCGCTTCGTGGATTCTTTCGCGATAGGAATCATCCGCTTCGGTGTCCCCGCCGCCTGCAGAAACTGTGGTATTGGATACTTCACTGACAAAAGGCAGTGGGTCTACCAGCTTCTTCAGTGTTCCCACAGCAAATCCATTCCCTTTGGTCCCATTCTCCGTACAGGTAGCTTTGACGGTTCCTTCCTTCTCTCCGGAAGGGATGGTGGTATCTTCGTCTACAACGAAATAAATCTTCTCATTGCCGCCGGTAACCCTTGTGCCTTTAGGAATGACCATGGCTCCATTTTCCGTAGTAGAAAGGGTAAACTTCAGTGTTACGGATGCGGGCTGTGATTGAATCCTTCCCACATCCAGCAGGGCTCCCAGGTGGTCGAGATAATCGCCTTCGGCATAATCCAGAAGATTCATTTTCCCCGTGAAGTTGATAAGTTCACGCTGATGGATGATGACATCAGCAATGGTCAGGAGAAAGAGCCGGATGGGGTCTCCCTGGGCGAGTGTCCTTCCGGATGCCTCTTCATATTTTTTGATGATTTCTGTTTTGACGGTCTCCGCATCTGTCTCTGCGAAGGAAATCGGATTCAGATTACTCAGTTCCATTGATCCTCACCTCCACCACCGGTTTAAGTTTTCCATCCGCATCGCCGGTGAAGCTGATTGCCGTAATGGAAACTCTCGGTTCGTATCTCTTTACTGCTGCAATAATTTCTGTTGTCAGCTTTGCCTCCGCTACCGGCGTAGGACTGTCCAGATAGGAGAGATCTATGCCAAACTCTCTGTCCAGTGGTACGCTCCCTTTTGGCGTACTCAGGATGGTCCTTACATTCTGGAAGATTTCCTCCAGTTCATTTTCCGGCGCAAATTGTATGGGCCCCGTTCCTTGAATCGTATATCTGCTCATGATAAAGCCTCATAATAAGCCTGGCCCAGTGTCAGCGGCTGCTGGTCCTTGTACTCAGAAAGTGTTACGGAAAGGGAAATGGATATAGGATGCCCGAATTTGCTCCAGAATGTCACATTTTCCGCAATTCCTTTGACCACCCAGTAATTGTCCCCGATTACCCGGTTCCCTATCACCAGTGGAACCACTTCCCCTTTATCACGCATTCTTGCCAGTTTCTTTACTTCCTTTGCGGGATTGACTCCAAGGTCCGAGCGCAGAAGCATTTTGAATGTTATCTGCTCTTTCCCCGGGCCTATGAACTCGCTGGCCGGCTTCTGCCCTATGATGTCATGGTCCTGCCATCTTCCGTCCGACTGCTTCTGGAAATCATCAAATGTCCTTACCTTACTCCTCGAAGCAATGAATGGTATGTCTCCCAGAAATCCTACAAGCATACTAGCCTCCTATGAAAACATCCGGCGAGCCCTGGGCGGCGCTTCCTCCGCAGCTGACGGGATCTCCGATGCGGGCCGCCGCTTTCCCGTTAATAAATACCGAGCTGCTTCCGGATGAAATACTCCCACTGTGGGAAGGATGCACGTCGCATCCATGAGGTGCGTATACATCTCCTACCCGCCCGGCTCCTTTCTCATTGATAAACACATCACCGCTGGCGGATACCAGGGCCGTAGGCGGGCATGCATCGTGTCCGGTGTCGTTATCTCCCAGTCTCGTAGCTTTCGGCATGGTTCCTCCTTAATTGATGTGGATAACAGGCGCCTTCAGTACGATTTCCTTTGCAGCGCTGATGGTTATCACTCCATTGTCGTACCTGACCTGGCTCCCGTCCGGAAACTTGACCGACCGGACGGAGGCATCGCTTTCCGCCGGTGGATTTTCTCCGCTGTAGTAGGATCCGATGATAAAGCCTCCGTTCATCCCGCTTCCAGAAGGATTCGGGAGGAAAAGACAGACCACTTTCGTTTTGACCTCCGGCAGGCAGTAGCCCTTTGTACTGTAAGAGCCCATCTGCAGTACCGGCAGCTCCGCGCTGACCAGGTTGTCCTTATCCGGGAAGGTGACTTTAGCCGTACAGGCAGGGCCGTTCACACTGGATACGACACCTACCCGTACCATGTTTTTCAGCTGGTTAGTATCCATCAAGACACCTCCTCAGGTCAATGCTCGTTGTATAGCCATTTCCAATATCATGCCTGGCTGTGACGATAATGTATTTACCATCAAATCTTCCAAAGCCGAAAACATTGACTGTCTCGGAAGCCAGCAGGTTAAAATTTCCTATGCTATCTACAGACATGGTGACTTCTTCCCGGTTCTTTTCTCTCAGCTTCTTCTTTGCCAGTTTTTCCGCCTCTGCAATGGATTTTACCTGTTCCTTTACTTGCAGTGTTTTCCCTTCCTTTTTCGACGGATCCGTAAAAGTCGCTTCGATATTGCTTCCGGAATCGGTATCATTGCACTGCACATGGCAGGCTTTGTAAATATCCCTTGTGACTGCGTGAAAACGGTACCCGGTTACGGCTGTGATGTATTCCATATCTTTTTGTACAATGTATGCCGTGCCAGGTCTTACAATGGTTATCTTTGGCTCTTTCTTTTCATAATCTGCCTCATCAAATATAACTATCTGGTTGTTGCAAATTTTGAGAGCCATTCCATGGTCTTCGCAGAGTTTCAGCAGGAATGATAAATCTGACTGCTCGGTCTGCTCCGCCCGGTCTATGGAGGGATTATCACTGCAGTCATAAACAAGCTCCATCCCGGCTCCTTGAGCCACATCATTGGCTATGGCCTTCATCTCTGCCTTTTCCCATGACCGCGTTTTCTCGACTCCGCGCAAGTTATTATTCTCCGGCACTGATGTACCTTTGAGCTGCATGACCTTTGGCGGTGCGCTCCCGTCTATGGAGTCCAAGGCAAAAATACCTACCTTGAGCTCCCTGGCTCCCTCCAGAAGGCTCTTCCAGTTTTGGCTTATCAAAGATACCTCAAGCGTGGCTCCTCTATCCGGGAACCAGTCTCCTTCCCAAAGGCCTCTTCTATCGTCAAGGTTGATAGAAATATCATCGGCATAACCGGATAGGTTATCTGTGTAGGAAATGGACTCGAGAAACGGGGTCAGGTCGGATGAAATATCCTTGCCGTTGTATTTGATGACCGGGATAATCTGACGCGGCAGCATCATCGCCTCCAGGGCGGAAGGTTTGATGTTTCCGGTTTACTGTACTCCGGTACTGTGAGCTCTATGCCCGCCGGAAATACAACTATGTCAATATACCGGTGATTGGCTTCCATCAGGGCATTCATTCCCAGCTCACTGCCATAGCAGTTTTTAGCAATGCTGTCCCACATGTCTCCCTGCACAGTCCTGTATATCTTACTCATAGGCAACCCTTCTCTCGTCCCGCTTGATTTCCTGCAGCATCCGCTTCAGCTGGTTCATGGTAAGCTGCATGGTGTTCTGGATCACTGTTTCATCTGCATTTCCTTGAATGGTGATATTGGGCTTGAAATCAACGGAAATGTTCGTTTCTCTCCTTGCCTTTCCCGGTACTTTGAGGATGTTCCCTGTATCAAAGGCTCCAATCATCCTGCCTGTCTTCTCCCACAGGCTGATGGATCTGTGGCTCCCGTCAATAGGAATAGCCGCCTCTGGGCTCTTTTCCGCAAAGGTGGTAATGAACTCACCTCTTGGATAGATACCACCGTAAGCATTCTTCGCTTCCGGTTCATCCCCATCACTTCCTGCCTGGTAACCTATCCGAAAATTGCTGGCAGCCGCTTTTGCACTTTCCCAAGCAGAGGAAACATATGCAGTCAATCGCCCCGGGAGGTCAGAAAACCACTGGATGATTCCATCTACAGCCTGGGATCCCCAGGATGACGCTTCGGAGATGAATGCACTCCCTGCCGATTCACATGACACAAACACGCTCATGATGTCATCCGGCAGCTCTTCGATGGCCTGTATGATCATTCCCGGAAGCTGCATGAACCACCCTGCAATGGCACCAACGGCATATCCGGCATAATAGGGCAGGTGGGTTATCACTTCTCCCACCGTGTCCACCGCATTGGAGGCCGTTTCTTTGATTGTCTCCCATCCATTTGAAATGAACGCAGTAACGGTATCCCAATTTCTGTAAAGGACATATCCGGCTGCGATTAATGCTATAATCCCGGCCGTTACAAGTCCGACAGGGTTGGCCATCATGGCAGCGTTTAGCCCGATCTGCGCAAGTTTTACTGTTTCAATTACCCCATGCATGGCAAGCATAGAGAACTTGTACCCGTCTACCAGAAGTTTTGCGGTTTTGACAATTCCGATAAGCCCGACAAGTCCTGCGGTAAACTCAATCGTGCCTTTAATCAGCCCAGGATGTTCTGACGCAAGTTTGGAAAGGCTCCCTGCAAACTTAGCGGCGGCATCACCTGCATCTGCCAACGTTGGGAGCAACACTCCTCCAATGGATATTTCCATAGATTCCATAGCGCTCTGTAGCCTTGTCATGGCGCCTTTTGCATTGTTCTGCATGGTCTGGGCCATCTTTTCTGCTGCTCCATCAGAGTCCTGCATAGCTTTTACTAGATTTTCGAACGTTCCCGGCGCAGAGTTCAGTACGGCCAGCCATCCGGAGGCCGCTTCCTGACCAAAGATTGCTTTGGCCGTTGCCAGCTGCTCATCCCCGCTGAGTCCTTTCATCTTTTCCCGGAGCTCTGTCAGAATGTGAGCCATCTTCTGCGATCCGTCTATATTCCCTGCTTCGATACCAAGGGATTCCAGGGCCATGGTGGCTTCCTTCTGTTCCGCCGTTAAATCCTGAGCAGAAAGCCCCAGCTGATTTAATGCGTCAGCCGCCATTTTAGGCGGCCCGGCAAGCCGAAGGAATCCTGCTCTCAGGGCTGTACCTGCCTGGCTGGCCTTGATGCCTGAATTAGCCATCATACCTGCCAAGGCAGCTGTTTCTTCCATGGATACACCGAATGCATGGGCCACAGGGGCCGCGTATTTCATGGTGTCACCCAGCATTTCCACATTGGTATTTGTCTTTGTTACGGCAACGGCGTAAACATCGGCCATATGGGAAGCCTGCTCGGCAGAAAGTCCGAAGGCAGTGAGATCATCGGAAACAATGTCCGCTGTCCGCGCCAGATCAGTTCCGCCGGCGGCAGCCAGGTTCAGAAGGCCGGGCATGCCTTGCATAATCTGCTCCGCATTCCATCCGGCCATACCCAGATAACTCATGGCCTCGGCTGACTGGGTCGCAGTGAACTGTGTCTTTTCTCCCAGCTCTCTGGCAGTCATGGTCAGCTTTTTCATGTCGCCTGACGTAGCATTGGTAATAGCCCCTACCTTTGACATGGCTGCCTCAAAGTTGGCTGATGTCTGTACAAGCCCCACCAATGGCTCGGCAAGTCCTCTGACGACCAATCCGAGTCCTACCAGCGACTTAGCGGAGCTGCTCACATTCAGCATGGCGCCCATTCTCTCCTGCACCATGCCCCGGATTCTTCCACGTTCTGCCTGCAGAGCTTTCAGCTGTTTGGAATAATAATCTTTCCCGGTATCGTAGGTTCCCTGGCTGATGACCCCCTGCTTGAATCCATTGCGCAGCTGTTTGATAACTGCATTAGTTTCTCTTGTCTTTTGGCTCAAGCTCGCCAGCTGCTGCTTTGCCTGCCCTGTCATGTGTGAGAAGCTTGGATCCAACAGCCCGTTAATAGCAAAGGAGAAGTTAATAGTCTTTCCCATAGGTTACCTCCTTCCCGGAATCTGCTATAATATAAATGAAGGGAGTGATTCGTATGTCTGCTATCTCTTTTGCCCTCGGATTATTAGCGTTTCTTCTCTTCCTTTATTACATTATGATGGCATTAATCTACATTATCGGCACAATTTTGGGTGTATCTATTGTGATTCGAAATCGGTTAAAACCATATTATCTGAAAATCAAGTCCTACTTTTTCCCACCCGGGTTAAAGCTATGAGTTGTTCAAGCCGGCCTTTTGGCCGGCTTTTATTTTGCGGCATTGAACCTTTCAAAACTTTCAACCCACGTAATCAATCTTTTGAGCGGAATGGCCATCCAGTATCCCACAGGGCCAAGCCCGTTTAGTGAAAGCCCTATGCAGATTTCCCTGATTTGTTCGGCGGCTCCTGCTTTGCCTCCGAACCCCCGCCTATTAAAAAACCGCCTACATCTCCTGTGATTGCTGCATATTCCTGGATATTCAGTTCCAAGATATCTTCCAGCGGGACTTTATAGGCCCTGGCGGCCACTGCCGCATAAAAGCGTCTGGAGGTCATGATGTCCAGGCTTTTATCCCCGTCCATTCTCGCCTGTTCCTCAGCGGCAGTGAAATCTTCACCTGTCAGCATTTCCAGCTTCTTGGCGAGCTCGTTTTTCTTATACAGTTTGTATTTCATGAACCCTTACCTCACTTCCATCAGTTCAGGCCCAGAGCGTCGCGCACGTCGGCCAGATAGTCTACGCCGCCGATATTGGCGATATAGTTGTACTTGTCCAGCTCAATTTCAGTCTTCCCGTCAATGGTGAGTTTGACATAGTCACATTCCAGGGTAAGCTTGGTATCCGTGGTGGCACCCACGTCCAGTTTTCCAAGGTCATCTGTCTTCGGTACGCCTCTTACCACCAGCTTGAGCTTCTTCACCACATATTCACCGGTGGAGGAATCGTAGACCTGCTGTGCGCCGCGAATGTCCAGATGATGGCCCTTGGGAGAGGCAAGGGTGATGGAATCCTTGTCAATTGTCCTGAAGTTGATTTCCACTTCCGTGGAGCTGTAGTGCCCCAGAACGGGAGAATCAATTTCCCCCGCAATTCCGGCACCTTTTACGGTCTGTGTCATGGAGCTGAGCTTGGGAAGTGTTACGTCGGCGGTTCCCACTAAATCCGCGCCGCTGTTATAGACGCGAAAATTAATCAGCTTTTCCGGTACATTCATTTCTTTCTCCTTCCCTTATGCAAAGAGTGATTTAAAGTAGTCCACATCCATCTCAATCACATTGTCGATTTCCTTGGCAGGAAGCGGCGGGGTGAAATAGGTGTGGAACTTGATTTTCCCGTCCAGAAGGCTGGTGGTCGGATTTTCGCTTTCGTTAAATTCGATTCTGGCACCCAGAAGCTTCTGGGCTGCTACCAGGCCATTGAGCCGGATGTTTTCAGAGTCAATCACTGTTTCAATCAGTCTCTTATTTGTCGGGCTGTCCACCTTGCTCCAGTATGTCTGGATAAAGGTAGCGGCATGCCAGTTGAACATTCTCCGACTGGAAATGAAACGATCCTTTGCGTCGGTATCCGCCGGATAGCAGGCAGTGTTGTTGCCCCAGCTCTTCCAACCGCCAACGAAATTCAGCGCTGTAACGATGCCCTGGCCATTGAGGTAATTGGCTTCTTCGGGAGCCATGACCACTTCAGTTCCATCTTCCAGGCACAGGCCTTCCATCTGCATGGACTTGTTGGACGGGGAAATATACGGCACATCGTCTTCATCCGTGCTGTCGGTGGTGGCAATCACTCCCAGTAGATGGGTACTCATGTGGTAAATGAAGTCTCCCATCTTTACCATAGGCCAGCAGGCTACTTCGTCCACGCCGGTATAGTTGTGCTGGTTCTTCCAGGCAGATACGTCTGTGTATTTCTTAACTTCATCAGTTGGAATGTCGGAAAGCACTATGGCCTTAAAATGTTCGTTGATATTCCCCGCCTTTGCCTTCATGATGGCTTCTACGGAAGGCTTATCTGTCCAGCCCGGGGCCAGTACGATGCCCGGCACCAGTCCGGTGATTGGGAATACCTGGTTCAGCGTTTCCAGGCCTTTCTTCTTTCCTGTAGATACATCCACACCGCCGATGATGTCTTCTTCGGTGACTGCAGATGCATCCAGGACTGAGTAATCAATGACCGCGGTTTCTGCATCCTTCAGAGCACCGCCGGAAAGGGCAGTGATGATCAGTTCTTCATCATCGTTATAGGCTGCTTCGTAATCGGTACCTGCGACAAGCGACTGACCTGCTTCCACTGCTTTAACCTTCAGTGTATCCAGCAGCACCGGATCAGTCACAACTGCCGTGCGGTCTGTGCTGAATGTAATGGTCTGGTTGGTTTTATCCTGCTTATGTTTTTTCGGGTCGAGTACGTTGACGAGTACAACTGGCGCCCTGTTGTAAAGAGCAAACATGCCATACACCGCTTCGCAGAGGGTGTACTTCTTCCAGTCCTTGGAATAGCCGAACTGCTTCACTGCATCATCGTAGGTGTAGCAGAGTATCGGTTTATTGGCTTCCGCTCTTTCGGATGCCAGATGTACAGGCGCTGTACCGAAAATAACCGGAAGGCCGGCAGTCGTGTTCACTGGCGGAATCACGCTGGTAGGCACTTCACTGGTATATACGCCATGTTTATAGGCCATAATTAAACCTCCTTGCAACGTTTCGCATAAATGTTGAGGGCCGTCCCCGGCTTTCTTACAATCTTCATGGTCTCCGTGTATCTGTCCGCCGGAACCAGAAGGTTCTTAAACCAGGGATGCTCTTTAATAATTTCATTCACATATCCGGGAATCCCTCCGATGAATACCGTTGCATGAAGCAGACGGCTTTTTGAAATCGAAGGTCCCACATAAATCATCTGCTCCATCAGAAATCAAGTCCTTCCTCTTCCGGCTGGGCAATGGTGTAGGATGCGTTAATCCTTCCCTGCCACTGCGGATAGGGCTGAGGATTGACCAGGCCCCCGCTCAGGGGAAGCACCAGTCTGTTTCTTCCACCCAGTGTCCTTTTACGCAGCAAGGCCTGCCTGACGTGCTCCATTAGGTTAATCAGGGACCAGGAACCTTCCTGCGGATCTTCATCGCAGATAGAAAATCCGATTTCCACTTCAGCCGTGCCCAGTTTGTCTTCATCATCATGAAATTCGGTTACCAGGCAGTAAATAAAGGACGCTGTCTCATCGGATGATGTCTTTACCGGAGGGTATCCGGCATACACAACGATTGGAAATCTTTTTGTTTTCTGCTGCTGATAGTAGCCTTTGACTACTTCACGGATATAGCCCGCCAGATTTTCCATCACTTCCTGCAGAATCATTTCATCCTCCAAAATCCTTGAACCGGTATGTCACTTCATGAAGAAATCTTTGGTTCAGATATTCCTCCACATCCGGAAGAATGGCGCTTACACCTTTGTCATACCCAACCATTTGCGGCGCCGATGGTCCGGCAGGAATAGCCAGCGGATATCTGGCAGGCTGCCTGCGATGGAAAATGTATCTCATCTTGAACAGCCCTTTTACAGGCTTCAGGCTTCCTTGCCGCAGTACTCGCGCACTGGCCCGCTTCGTCTGTGGAAAGCGTGTCTGGAAATAGCTCAAAGTCAGTGGATGCCCGGATGATTTCACTATGCCAGTCATGCTTCCAGCCCCTGCCTTAAGAAGCCGTATGCTTCCCTTCAGCGGGCCCGGCTTTACTACATACCTTTCCTTCGCTTTCTCCACCAGTTTTTTTCTGGCATGAGGCAGGGTCCTGTTAATAGCCGATGAGGAAGCAGCCTTTACATTGACCAGGGCCCCGCTTAAAAGCCGGTCTGCAATCTGCAGGTTCTTCTTGTCCAGATGGATTTCCATCATCGTTCATTCGCCACCAGGCCGATGGTAAGCATACCCATATCCTCCTTCACCGTGTCCACAAGGTAATTTTCATCGTCTACACAGAAAAGCTGTCCGTATACGGGAATCTCATCCATGTCTTCCGCCTGCACGTTGACCACAAGGTCATCTCCGTACAGTTCCGGATAGGTCTTATGCAGGCCTTCCCCGATGGAGAGAGCCTGCACGGAGGCACTGTTCTGCAGTATGCACTGGCACTTGGTGCCGTTCAGGTCATGCTCCTCTCCAAACTCATCCATGTTGAGGAAAACATTCCGGTTATCCGCCGCCACCAGGTCCTTAAAGGCACTCATTCCCGCTTCATCGCTTTCGGATCCGGAGCGGGAAGTTCTTCCCCGCCCTGTTCCCCATCATCCGGCACTTCAGCTTCTTCATCTGAAGGCTCAGATTCATCAGCTCCCGCATCCTGCATGAGTTTAGCCGGCGGCGCTTCTACCAGGCCTGCGCTGAAGAGCTTCTGAGCGGCTGTTTTCGGAAGGTGGATGAGGTCTCCTGCATGATATAGCTTCCCTTTATGGGAAATGTATCCTTCCTTCACTACCACATCCATGGTTATGCTCCTTTAGTATGAATGACAGCCCAGTCATCCACGAATTCCGGTGCCAGTACGCAACGGGAGTACATGGTGAGCTTCAGTTCCTGGTCGCCCTTGTTTGCGTAGTAGTACGGCACATAGGGAGCAATGTAGGTCTGGAATCCGTCTCCCGCATCGTTCAGCAGGGTTACGGCACCATGAAGCTGACGTCCTCTTCCCGGTACGGCAATGACTGCATCATCATCCGGAATGAAAGGAGCCGCTTCGCCTTTGTCGTTCACATAGGTTTCGGTATAGCGGTAGATTTCCAGGTTCAGGGCGGTAATCTTACCGATGTACTGCACCTGTGGAGAAAGGTACTGCGGCTGAATGGACATCATGGAGAGGTTATCCTTGTTTGGTACAGCCAGCATTTTCATGATGCTGTCGTTGTTCAGAAGGTAGCTGTCTACATTCTTGCCGATAACCATGATTGTAGGAACCATTCCCGCATTTTCCTGAATCTTTTCGGACATGCCTTTGATATCGTTATAGATGTCTGCCCCAGCCGCGCTCCATGCAGTGGCCGGAGTCAGTTTCTGGTCCCAGCCGTAATCAATGGTGTCGGAAATGGCGGTTTTACCGTCATCCGCAAAGCCTTCAATAACATACTTACCGGTTGTGAGTACTTCGGCTGCCATTTTGTTCTTTCGGTTGATAACCATGGCCTGGAGTTCCGCCAGGTCCCTTGCCTGCTGGCGGGAAGCCCGTTCCGCCGGAGATACGGTGGAATAAATACCTTCACCAAAGCCACGCTGGGAGAGCTTGTCCGGGTCCAGGGTAAATGCCGGCGCCATGAGAGGGGCTGCATACAGATGGGTTTCAAATCCGTCCCGTTCCATGTTGATTCCCTTTGCGCCGCGTACAATCATTGGCGCCAGGCGGCGGGACCCTTTCCTGGAGTCTACCTGTACATACTTGGTTGCGGATACTTCTGGAATCTGCGGGAAGAAGGTATCCAGCAGGAAATGGGCCGGCGTTTTGAATCGTTCTACGGCAGCCGCCAGGTTGATTGTATCGTTAATGTCAATCATTTATGAGACCTCCTTATTTCAGAGAAGTGAATACAATATCGAACGGGCGGAGCTCGTCTTCATGTTTGTCTACAGTATCGCCGCCCGCCACGATGATGGCTTCGCGGTTAAAGCGGCCGCGGGTGTAAACGGTGGCGGTATCCGCCTTATCATCTACATCTCGGGCCAGTACGTAAGAAGCGGTTTCACCGGCCTTGGTGGCGGCGCCCTTGCCTTCTGTCATGGTAATGAGAGTGCCGCGCTTCATGGCGGTGCCTGCAGTAATGGGGATGTTCTTCAGCAGGGTGGTGATTTCAGGGCCTGCCAGAAGGTTGTCTTCTTTGATGTCATATTTGGTATGAAAGTCCATGGTGTCCTCCTTTATTTGCGAGCTTCATTTACAATAGCCACGATCTCATCCACTGCCGCTTTGGTTTTAGACGCATTGTCCGCTGCTCCGCCCTGCGGCGCAGCTCCCACTCCTTCCGCTCCGGACTGGAGCTGGTCGGTAATCAGTTTTTTGATTTCATCCACAGTGACAGTCGTTTTTTCTTTCGCCTGAGGCACCGCCTTCACGGCATCCACAAAATTTTTGATGGATTCAGCGGTGCTTCCGTTTTCTACGGCAGCTTCTACCAGCGCATTAACAAAGGGGTTATCTCCCTTCAGTGCGTTCAGCGCCTGGATGCGGGGCTCTTCTCTGTCCTCTACGGCATTTTTAGTTGCCGCCTGGGGTTCGGATGCCTTGGGAGCCGAAGCTGTGATACCCAGTTTTGCCAGAACGTCCTTGATCTGGTTAAGGACGTCGTTTTTCTCTTCGTTCTTTTCCACGTTGCTTACCTGTTTCTTTCCGGTCATCATCTTGACCAATTCTTCCTGCCGTTCTTTGATATGCGGCATGGAAATACCATTCACAACTACCACCCCTTTATCCAGGGCAGCATCAACGCCAAAATTATCGACTTCGTCCACGAAGCCTTTTTTTATGGCTTCGTCGGAAGTCATCCATGTTTCACCGTCCATCATGGAGCGGATTTCCTCTTCTGTAAGTTTTCCTTTTGTCCTCGCCAGATAGACATTCACGATGGCGGATTTCGTATTGTCCAGCATATACGCCGTCTTTCTGAGTTCATCAGCCTCTGCCACTTCATCAATGTAGCAGGCAGGGTTATGAATCATGAAGAGGCTGTTAGCCGGCATGATGATGGATTCTGCCGCGCATGCCACCACGGTGGCCGCGCTGGCACACAGCCCGTCAATATGGGCAGTGACTTTGCCCTTATAGGCTTTCAGCAGGTTATAAATGGCCTGCGCTTCAAATACATTTCCGCCTGGCGAATTGATACGGAGGTTGATATTTTTCCCTTCGCAGGCGTCCAGGTCCTCCGCGAAGGAGGTGGATGAGTTATTCCCGGGGATATACCTGCCGTCGCTCTCAATGTCTCCGTAAAACATCAGGTCCACGGTGTCGCTGTCTTTCGCGCTGTTCCTGATTTCCCAAAATTTCTTATTTCCCATCGGTATCGCTTCCTTCCTCCTGCTCTTTCCCGGCCAGCACTTGTGGATCACCCATTCTCAGACCGTATTTATTAATCTGGGCCTGTTCGTAGGCAAGCTGTTCCAGATTTTCTTCAAAGTCGCTGGACGTCATTTCCGCCGCTTCTCTTTCCCTGGTAGATAGTCCGTATGTCACACGCAGTGCGCTTCCGTTTACGTCCTTCACAGGGTCCAGAATGCTCATTGACGGCCCGAACCATTCTGCCTTTGACCAGGCTCGTCTGATTTTGGGATCCTCGAAGAATCCCGGCGCTTTGATTCTTCCCAGCGCAATAGCTTCCACCAGCCATGTTTCATATACAGGCTGACAGAAATCGCTGGCAAACCACTGACGCCGCGTCTTGAATTCATCTCTGGCCTGCAGCAGCGCTCCCCTGGAGGCCGCATAAGATGAGTTGAAGCTCTTGAAAAGCACTTCATAGGGGATGTTCAGCCCGGCGGCGATGCCCTTTTCCAGGTGTGTCATGTAAGAGTCGTAGGCACTCTGTGCATTGGCACTGTCTACGGTCTTCACGTCCACCCCTTTGGGAAGGGAATTCAGCGTCCCGGGGCCCAGTTTGTAGGTCTTGGTGTCAATGGTGCCGTCATCATCCCTCTCTTCTCCATAGGTAGACGGCAGCATATCATACAGACTGCTTGTCCCCGTGGTATTGATAAAGAATACCGACAGGAAGCTTCTGATAATAGCGGATGTGAGCTCCGCAGAGCAGTAGCGGGAAATCTCCTTCAGATTCTCCAAGACCGGCGCCAGATAGGGTACTCCCCTGTACTGTTCCGCCCTGGTATCGTGACAGATCTGCAGGATGTTAGGCATTCCGGTCAGCCTGCCGAAGGCCTCCACCCTCTGCCATACCGGATAATCTCCCACATTCACCAGGTCTCCCGGTACTTTGTTGGAGATCCAGAAAGCTGTCATGGCACCGTCATGGTCTATTTCCACACCGCTTACGATGTGGTTCCCGTTGTCCGGGTTTATCATTTCCACGCCATAGTTGGATATAGTCTGCGCCATGGATGCGCCCATAGGGTTGCTTACCCTATTTCCTTCAATCAGTTGGATGCGGAGGCTGTACGGAGAAAGGGGCGTCGCATTTTTCCGCCGGAAAAGAGCAAAGCTGTCGCCGTCGGTAAGGTAGGTAGCATATGCGATATTCTGCAAGTCGTAAAAATTATTGCGCCTGTGAAGGTCGCAGTCTGCTGTCCCTGCCCAGATATCAAACTCCGCCGCCGTGTTCCTGCACCATTCCCTGGCTTCTTCCGCCGTAAGGCCCAGCCGCTTGTACGGGATGCGGGGAAAGAGCTTGAGACCTGCCCCTACGGACTGCATGACACTTGTCATAATGGCCGCTGAACCAATGGGCGTATTTGTCGCCTGGTCCGCTGCACGGTTTCGAAGGGTTACCAGGTTGGCGTCAATATCACTTTTCGAAGACAGCCTCTTCGGCTGCCATGACCGTAAGGAATCTTTATGAAGCGATGCGCCGCCTTCAGAATATCCGCTGTTGGTTGGCGCGCGGATTCGCTTATTTCTGATTCGTCTTTTCCTTCTCATGAGTTCCTCCTTATCAGTCCATCATGATAACCCGACGGGCCGCGCCTGCCGGTTTTGCATCATATCCGTCAATCGTCGCGCCGCCTGCAATGAGGTCATCAATGGCGTTCCGGATGCTTGTCAAATTTGCCCTGGTCAGGGTACGGTTGCCGATGGTATAGGACTGGCCCATGAGGACCGCCTTCTCGGCTTCCAGGTACCTTGCCAGCCGTTCATTCTGCAGATTCTTTGCCATACGCCCCTCCTTTCACCAAATGCTGGTGGTGCTGAATACCCGCTTTTTCTTCTTTGGTTTCGCATGCTTTACCAGCGTCTTCTCCAACGGCACCTTCGGGGCTGCTCCTTCGGCCGCCAGCGCATCCAGGTAAGGTCTTAAGGACTGTATACAGGCAAGGTTGTAGTTTCTGAGGTCAAGAGGTTCATTTCTGACGCCCTTCGTGGGCTCCCAGATTTCCCTGAGCATGCCGTTCCGCTTCACAATCTTCTTATGTTCCGATACCAGCCCTTTGAAATAGATATCATCGTAGCCGCGCTGGGAAAGGCCTTCCTTATCCTCATCCATTGGGAAGTGGAAATATTTCGGCCCCGGTTCGCGGATGGCCAGCCTGGCCATAATCATTTCTTTTCCTGCATCTACCCCCAGCTTTACCAGGGGCAGGGTTGCATCTTCATTCTTTCCCAGTTTCCTCGGGAGAAATGGATAATCTGGCCGGTTCATCCCTTTAACGGCAAACCGCCCGCGGTGAAAATTGGCCCGGCAGTAAGCATAGACGGACTGCGTATAATGGCCGCCGGAGTCAATGAAAGTTCTTGCCACCCTGAGGCCTGTACCGTCTTTGAATCGGTATGTGTGATTCAGTATCCCATCCAGTGTTTTCCATGTAAGAGCCGCATCAGGAGGCCCCAGGATAATTCCTTTCCGGATGCCCCAGCACTCTTCTTCGGCTCCCCAGCCGCATACTTCATATTCCAGGCGGTTGTCCTGCGTATCTACAGCGCATGTCACGATAAGGACGCCTTCCGGCAGCTCGGCACCATACTTTTCCCGCCTCTCCAGGAACTCATTCTCATCATCCGTATCAAATGTCCGCGGCAGGGAATAGGATTCTCCGAAGCGGGTATTAGTGACAACCTTCTCCCTCTCCGGGTCCCCCTTGGCCTCCAGCCATTCCCTCATGATTTCCGGCCATGTAATCCATGGAGAGGAAAAAGCATTGAGAGAGAATGACCGACAGCCGTTTGCCATGGCCTCCGGATTGGTCATCACGTACTTCTGCGGCGCCTGCTTCATCTGCCGCTCTGAAAACTCAAAGCCGCAGCAGGGACAGCGCCATTTCACCGATTTTACGATGTAGGTTTTCTTTCCGATTTTCCCTTTGATTTTCTTTGCGTCAGCATTCATGTCTGAGTACTTCAGCTTGCACCATTCTCCACAGTTTGGACATTGATGCCGCCATTCCTCCATGGTGCCCGCCTCATATTCCACGTCTATACGGCTTGCGCCTTCGTTTGTAGGAGTAGAGAAAAGCCCCATGACGCGGTTCCAGTATGTAGTCATACGCTTTGCCGCCAGATCAATAGGGTCACCCTCCGTCCCTGCAGATACGGGAAAACGGTCCACTTCATCGCACAGAAGGATGCGGATAGGTCGGGAGGCAAGCCCGGCTGGACTGTTGGCCCCTCCCATAACCAGACGGCCGCCGGGAAAAATCTTGGAAAGAATGGTGTTGTTGCTGTCCCTGGTCTTCACATCCACGAAAAGCCTGGTGAGGACTTTGGTATCACGAATCATGGGCGCTATGCGGGATTTGGAGAAATCCTGCGCCATTTCGATAGTCGGCTGAATCATCATGATGGTGCATGGATCCAGATGGGCAAAGCGGCCTATCACATTGTTCATGATGTCCGATTTCCCTACCTGGGCACATGATTTGACCACCACCCGATGGATTCCCGGCTGCGTGAAGGCGTCCATGATATCCTTTTGGTAAGGCGCCCGGCTTGTCCTCCACCGGCCGGGCTCGGCCGATGTGCTGGATAGGATGCGGTAGTTGTCCGCCCATTCGGATACGGAGGTTTTGGGAAGCGGCTTCAGGCCATGCTCAGAGACGTAAGTCCATAAGGCTCTAGCCGACTTCATCTTCCTCATCCTCCCCGTCTTCAATCTCTTCATCAAATAGGTCCGGCGTATATGACGCCAGTTCTGACAGCTTCTCTTCGATTTCCCTGGTGGTAGTGGTGTATATTTCTTCTTTTGTCTTTCCTTCCAGCACCGGCGCCAGCTTACTGGGAAGGCCCAGAAGCTGCGTGCGGAGGTTGGACGCCATTTCGGTCATCACGTATTCCACTACTTTGGCGGAATAGGCGTTTTTCTTCATTTCATCCAGCTTCAACTCCGCAATTTCCCGCTTCGCTTTCTCGTGCTTTGCCCGTTCCTTATCGAAATCTACTTCCTCGTCTTCTGCCGCCTGCTTTTTCATACGGCAGTAAGCTTTGATACCTTCCACCAGGAGGATATCCCCATTATCATCAACAGGAATGACTCCCTGCTGAACCATCTGGCTTACCCGTTGCTGTGAAATCTTGAGAGCCCGTGCCATTTGCGTCTGGGTTGTGGTAACAGCATTGATGCTTTTTGAAATTTTCGTTTTACTAGTAGCTTTTGAGTGGGAAGCTGATATTTTATTTTTACCTCTTGTTGCGAGCAAAATATCTCCTCCTGAATTTACTAACAAGCGCCGAAAATTTTTCACACCTAGCCGGCTTTCGGGGTCTCGCACGCGACCGCATTCGATTGATATCCGCCGCAGAACCTACCCTTCCACATCCGCAATCAAAAAAGGACGGGTCATGTCCGTCCTTTGGCTGCTTTCACCTGCTATTCCTCATCTCATCGCTTCCACGCAAAAGCACGAGCCTATCGACATCAGCTCGTGCTCTTGTGTGAAAACCCTGAATGATTAGGAGGTGACAACCGTGTGTGATTCTCTTGCCTCAATCTCACACTATCATTTTACACTGTTCTTTTAGGAACTAATAGGAATTTTATGGAACTCTTTTTCTAAATCTTTCAGAGCCCACCCATGTAGCTTTGTAATCCACCGGAGGGAGAAGTGCATGTCCACAGCAATCTGCTCCCATGACTGGCAGAGGATGTAGTAGCGATACAGTACACACTTTCTGTACTCGTCCGGCTCTTTGTCTATCAGCACCTCGGCCTGCTCCTTCATCTCCTTGCAGGCCTCCCATTTCTTATTTACTTTGTCCGCCTGGGATTCCATCTTTTCAACGATTTCATCCAGTGAAGAGATGTGATTGGTCTGTACCTTATCCCCGAATCCCGGGCTTGAGATATTCACCATCCTCAGCCGGAGCTCTTTCAGCTCCCGCTCGTAAGTCAGCAGCATACTGTTCTGCCTTCGGACTTTATTCAGAAATTCCTTAACAGTCATGCATGGCCTCCTTTGTTTCTTGCCATCTTCCGCATGCAGAAGGCAAGCAGGAAAGCTACATTCACAACCCCGCCTACCACATATCCGATGACGAGTCCAATCACTACTCCCATCATTTTCTCCCTCCTCGCTAGAATGGAGCTCAAATCACTTCATTCTGCATAATTTCATATCTCAGATATCTGTACGGATTCGCCTGTATTTTCTTGGCCACTTTCTCCGCCAGGGCCTCATCCATGAGCACCATCTGTCCCCGGCTTTCTGTGTACCTCACCGTGAGGATTGGTTCCTCGTCTGCCTTGTGGTTGCTCTTATAGACCACCACCTCGCAGACATTTTTGTGACCAGGGCAGGCCCACGGCATCACCATGATTCTGAGGTAGGTAGCCATCATCACATCCACCGCGAAGCCACATCCATGTTCTGCGTGCGTTGTCGAACCGATTTTGGTATGTCTCATTTTCCCACTTCCTTCACCAATCTCTTTAAATCCATCAAACTCAGTTGCAGGATCTTTCTTACCGGGTAATTCCTCCGAGGCTTACAGAACAGCCGGTAGGTTTCCCGCCTCGTGTCATCCTTCCACCTACGCTTGCAGCTCCTTCTCATGGATGCACCTTCTTAGGTCTGCCCGGTCCACGTTTCACAGACCCTCCATCCTTCAGTACTCTATCCGGTTCACTTCCAAC